>JADEYI010000270.1_pt1 | contig 88862 bp, 74 predicted proteins | sample 8542331 | NCBI WGS metagenome assembly JADEYI01 (sample SAMN16510988, study PRJNA670497) | mine drainage metagenome | isolation source: biofilm near Copperflume 1 | place: Germany: Marsberg coppermine Kilianstollen | collected 2018-02
CAATCGCGATTACCAAATTGAAATGGAGCGCATCGCGACGGCGCATCTCAAACGAATCGGCGCCTGGCTGCCGCCGCACTTCGAGAACGTTTCAGATGCCGCGGAGACATTTCCAGTAAAGGCCAGCGTCGTCATCCCGGTTCGGGATCGCGAGCGGACAGTTCTCGACGCTGTGCAAAGCGCCCTCGCCCAGCGCGCTGATTTCGAATTCAATGTAATCGTCGTCGATAACCATTCCGCGGATCGGACGACAGAGATCCTGCGCGGGATTACCGACTCGCGTCTCAAGCACATCGTTCCCGAGCGCCGGGACCTGGGAATCGGTGGATGCTGGAACGAGGCGATTTACTCCATGCATTGCGGACAATACGCCGTCCAGCTTGATTCTGATGACCTGTATATCAGTGATGGCGTGCTTCGCCGGGTTGTCGCGGAACTTGAAGCTGGGCCTTATGCGATGGTTGTCGGCTCCTATACGATAGTCGATTTTTCGTTGAAGGAGATTCCGCCCGGCCTGATCGACCATCGCGAATGGAGTCGCGACAACGGGAGAAACAACGCGCTCCGGATCAATGGCTTTGGTGCACCGCGCGCATTCAATACGTCGGTTCTGCGCCGTATTGGATTTCCGAATGTCAGCTATGGCGAGGATTACGCAGTAGCGCTGCGCGTCAGCCGTAATTATGAGATCGGCCGCATCTATGACTCCCTTTATCTTTGCCGCCGATGGGAGGGCAACAGCGACAGCGCCTTGCCGCCCGAGGTTGCGAATCGGTACGATCGGTACAAGGACTGGCTCCGAACTATTGAGATTCAGGCTCGGATGCGGAGATGATCCACGAACTGGAAGAACTCTTTAAGCGACAGGTGCAGGCTTGGCCGCAACTCGCTAAAGGTATGGAAGGTCTTGCGCGGGCGAAAACCCGGCGAGTACGGATCGATTGGTTCGACATATACATCCGTCACATTCCCCATCGAGTCGCCAGCACAACGGCGGCGGTCGACCGGCAGTCAGTTGCGAAACGCCCGTGCTTCCTGTGTGCGGGAAATCTGCCCGCGGAGGAGAAGGGGGTGCAGTTTGATGAGGATTTCACAATCTACTGCAATCCGTTTCCGATCGTGGATCATCACCTGACCATCGCCCACCGGGAGCACGGCTTGCAGCGCATCGCGAACCAGTTCGGAAAGATGCTGGACCTGGCGGCAGCCCTGCCCGGATACTTCGTCATCTATAACGGTCCGGAATGCGGAGCATCCGCACCAGACCATATGCACTTTCAGGCTGGCTCGCGAGGATTGTTTCCAATCGAGAACGACGCCGCTGGAATGACTGGGATTACTGTGCCGAACTACACGAGAAATGTATTCCTATTTCGCGGCCGGGATCGATCCGCTTTAATTGCTCGAACGGATCAAGCGATCGATTTACTCGCGGAAACGACAGGCAAACGGTCAGAACCATTGGTTAACATCGCAGTCTTTCATGAGCAAGGGGAGTGGATTACCTATCTGTTCCCGCGAGGAAAACATCGGCCACGGGTCTTTCACACCGGCGAACTGACAGTGAGTCCGGCATCGATTGATTTGTGCGGAATATTTGTCGTGCCGATTGCGCACGATTTCGAAACGATTACTGATGACGCGATTGCCGCGATTTTTCGCGAGGTCACTTTGCCTGACGATCAGTTTCGGGAAGTTGCCGAGAAGCTGGAGAGTGCGCGTTGAACGTATCCGTGGGGCTGATCGAAGGACAATCCGCCGTCGAAGTCGAATTGACGGGCGCGTTTATCGATACTTCCGCTAAGCCTTACCTACCTGGCCGATACAGATTTACTTCTGAAGTTACCCTTGCTCCATCGGACGTGGCATCGTGCGCGTTTGCTCTGGACAACGTCGCGATCGGTATCGGATTCCATTGGGAACGCAAGGAGCGCCAGGTGTTCCGTGGGGCTTTTCGCCTTGTGAAACGCGCAGCCGGGTTGGCTGTAATCAATGATATTTCGCTCGAAGAGTATGTCACGAGCGTGATTTCATCCGAGATGAGCGCCTCGTGTCCACTTGAACTACTGAAAGCTCACGCGGTGATTTCGCGCAGCTGGATGTGGTTTCCGAAAGCGAATCCATCTCACTCCGGGAGCGGGCAGCCTGATGGTCTCGATGCTCGGGAAATTCTTCGCTGGTACGGCCGCGAAGCGCATCCGGACTTCGATGTGTGTGCCGACGACCATTGCCAGCGTTATCAGGGCATCACGAAAGCGTTCTCTCCGGCTGTTGCCGAAGCGGTTCGCGTGACGGCCGGCGAGTTTCTTCGTGATGGCGGCGCTATCTGCGACGCGCGGTTTTCCAAGTGCTGCGGCGGAATAACCGAGCGCTACGCGACGGCTTGGGAGGATGAGGATATTTCCTATCTCAGTTCTATGTACGACGGTCCGACGGCGCTATCCCGAGCTTACAGTCATGAGATGTGGATACGCTCCAACCCTCAGGCTTACTGCAATACGGACGATTCGGAGCTCCTCTCGCGCCTGCTCCCGGGATTCGATCAGGAGACTCGCGATTTCTATCGTTGGCGGATTACTTACTCGCCGGAGGAACTCGCCGATCTGATCGGGTCGAAACTGGCCGTGGACCTCGGTCCGATTCGCGACGTGCGTGCGCTCGCTCGCGGACCGTCAGGCCGAATATATCGGCTGAAGGTAACCGGGGAACGCGATTACGTCATCCTCGGCAAAGAGCTGGAAATTCGCCGCGCATTATCACGCACGCATCTTTACAGCTCCGCATTCGTCGTGGATATAGAGTCTGGCAGCTTTGTCCTGAGAGGAGCAGGCTGGGGACATGGTGTCGGCCTGTGTCAGATCGGCGCCGCAGTCATGGCAAATGAGGGCAAGACTTATACGGAAATCTTGCAACATTACTATAGTGGGACAACCGTCAGCGCGTGATGTCCGGGGCCGCGCGTTCACGATTTACTCGTCTGGCGACGTGGCCGCCGTCCCGGAGTTAGGGCAACGCGATCGCGGTATGCCAGGCGCGCGCCGTAGTCATATTACCCGTGAAAACGAACTTACCCGCATGAAAAAGCTCGGCGCCTTTTAGCGGCAGCAGCCGTGCCTTCGATGCGCCGAATCCGCCCGCAATCAGAACGTCGCCGTCGTCGAGCGCGGTTGCGGTATGATCCATGCGCGCGGCCTTCATGGTCATCCGACAGCCACCGGTCTTCTTAATCGTCCCTTTGACGCAGGCGAAGGTCTGTGTGATTGGATCGTAGAGTTCGGCCGTTCTGAGAGACGATCCTGAAGATGCAGTCCACTTTCCGGTCACACCCGTGCCGGCGCCGGTCAGTGCGACGGTCGCGCTGCCGTCGAAGCCGCCCGCCATCAAAACCTTACCGTCGCTGAGCAGGGTCGCGGTATGCCATGCGCGATGATCATGCATCATGGCGACCGGCGTGAAAGTGCCAACGAGGGGATTCGCACCAGGATTGAAAATCTCCGCGGTATTTTGCGCCGCGCCGGATCCGTCGAAGCCGCCCGCGATCAATACGGTACCGTCATTGAGCAGGGTTGCGGTTTGCCCGGCGCGCGCCGAGTTCATATTGGCGATCGCGCTGTAATTATCGGTATTGGTGTCCAGTATTTCGGCGGTGTTCAGTCCGGTGCCGGCCAGATCGGCGAATCCGCCCGTCACCAGAATCGAAGTCTCATCCTGCAACAGCGTTGCAGTATGCATCATTCGGCCGACCAAAGGATTACTAGTACTGGTCACATGGTCGTCAGGATGAATCACATCTGAAGTGCGGCATGAGTCGAGGTCCGGAGCGTTGCAGAGTCCCGCGATCGCCACGAAATGACCCTCGATATGAGGCGCCCCGGCAGGAATATCCAGAGCCGGAAAGAAGGCGCGTGGGTTGCTCATCGGTTGCAGGGTTGGGAGGGTCGGCACGGCGAAGGTTCCGGTTGTCGGGTCGTACGCCTCGAAATCGTCAAGCGTTAAGATGTTAAAGGTTATCGAAGAGCGAGCCGGCCGGGCACTGCCACTGAAGCCGCCGATCATATAGATCTCGCCGACATCGTTGTTAGATTCGGATTCCGCGGTGTCAAACATCACCTGCGACTGCTGCGTCGCGCGCGGCATGGTCATCGCGCCGGTAAGAATGAACTTCCTGAACCTGACGCTGTAAAATTCCGCGCTCTCCGTTACATTGCCACCAGTACTGACGCCGCCGGCGATTAATACGTCGCCGGAAATAGGTAGTCGCGGCGGCTTCGCGCGGGCCTCGGCGAATACTGGCGTGCTGTAAAGAATCAGGAGCGAAAGCAGGATGCGCGGCAGGCGATGGCGAGGGTAGTCGAGCAATATGGCAGTGGGGGCAGATGATGGCATTCTTTGCAGTTCCCTCTGGTAAGATTGGAAGTCAAGAAAGAGCAAAAGAGATGCCTGTACCGGGAATCCTGAAGTTTAGGAGGTTACGGCATTTACAGGCTACAAGAATATCGAAAACTGCGCAGTGTGTAATTCTGACATCCGATAGTTGCCTCGCAGGATCGAGTCGGCGGAACATCCCTTCGCGCTTGAACCACGCATGGTCAGCGATGCAACCGACCGGTTGGGCAAACGCCTCGCAGGGCTCAGCGTCGCCGCCGAAATTCGCCTGGCGTGACACCGATGAAGCGATGAAAGCAGTCGGTCAAATGGGCCTGGCTGGAAAATCCTACATCCAGCGCGATTTCAATGATCGGCATCTCCGTGGCACGGAGCAACACTTTGGCTCTTTCGAGTCGCCGCTCGGTGAGATAGCGATGCGGCGGCAATCCCGTAGCGGCTCTGAACGCACGGCTGAAATGATAGCGACTCAGCCGGGCCTCGTCAGCGAGCGCGCGCAGCGACAATTCCTTGCCGAGATCGGCCTCGATACGGTCGCGGACCCTTTGAAGGGCTCCTCCCGCGAGTTCGCCGTGCGTCGGTGTTAGATCGCGCGTGTGACCATTTAGCCGAAACAGGTGAAGAGTGAGCGAATCGGCCAGGGAATCCGCATAGAGCGAACCGCGTTCGCTCGGCGAACGAAGTTCCTCGGCGAGCGCGCTAACCATCGATGAGATTAGCGGATCGACAAAGCCCAACCGCATACGAAGCGAAGCCAGCCAGTTTTTCGCATCGCGCGCTCCCAGCAAACTCTCCAATCGCTCACGTGGCAGATCGACGGTGGTGACTCCGAGGATGCCACCGCGGCGAAACGTCGCGCTCGATCCGGGCGGCATCACGGTCACCTGGCCGGGCATCGATCGATCTGGGCCCCATCCGCCGCCGGAACGCCGGTAGACCGGGCCTTCCGTATGCAGTGAAACGAGCATATCCGGCAGATCGATGAGGTCGAACCGATCGACGTTGACTCGCCAGGAACAGACGGAGAGATCTCTCCAGCCGTAGCCCTCGCTCGATACGGTGGGACGGCTTCCAAAACTCGCCGCCAGCAACTCCGAACCGCGCAAGCGATCTGGCCGCACCTCTCCAGCTCGCGGTACCATTTGCTCAAAATAGAGGCTCAACTCCTCAACGGCAAGCGAAATAATCGCTCGGAGCCCGGCGCATAGATTTGGAAAAAAGGGCAAACATTTGGAAGATCGGCGAACCCCCTGGAGATTATGTGTGCTTTACAGGAGATCTTCCTTTTTGGGGCGGGGGCTCAAGGTTATCGTCGGTTTGCGAGGACTCACCATGAAAGTCGAAATCGATCTCGACGTCTGTGTTGGACATGGCAAGTGCTATCTCGTCGCTCCAGAGGTGTTCCAGCCAAGCGACGACCTGGGTCGTGCGAAGATTGTCCGCGAGGTCAGCTCCGCGGAGGCGGATCTCCTGCGCAGAACCAGGAACGCCGTGGCCGGGTGCCCCGAAGGAGCGCTCAGAATTGCCAATGAAGACTAGACCGCGCGGAAACCGCCCGATGCTGTAACGGTGATTGCGTCACACGCAAGTAACCGCCACCGCGGCTCGGCGCAAACGATCGCAGATTCCGAAGCCATAAAAATGGCGGGAGTGCATTTATGAGCGAAACTACCATAGCCGCTAGTATTTCAAATAGTCAGAGTCTCTTTACCCATTTCAATCATATCGATCCGCCAATCGGCCGCGACGGTACTCCAAATGAGTTTTACGAAGCGCTGCGCGACGAAATGGTCGAGGCCAATCGGCCGGTCGGCTGGAGCGAGGCTCACGGCGGCTTCTGGATGGTTGCCGGTTATCCGGAGACGCTTGAGGTGATGCACAACACGGATGCATTTTCGAACGATGCAGTCACCTTTCCGCGCTATGAAACAACCGAGCCCCTGATGCTAGCCGGCCAGGATGATCCCGCGCATAAACGCGCGCGGCTGCTGGTTAACGAACCATTCTCGCCGGGACGAGTGATGGATTTTACGCGCATACTGCGGGAGAGCGTCAATGCGCTCATCGACGGATTTATTCAGCACGGCCGGGCCGACGTCGCCAAGATAATCGGCGATCCCGTTCCGGCAATCCTGACGGCACTGATCCTCGGGCTGCCCGCAGAACACGGCCCGCGCTTCTTCAAATGGACGTGGGCGATGTCGCATGAATTTTTCACCGATCCCGACAGTGCCGCGCCCAAGCTCAAGGAGATGTACGCATACTTCGAGGAAGTCATCGAGGAGCGCCGCCGCAATCCGGGTGCCGACGTACTATCGCGCGTAGTGCAGGCGAAAATCGACGGCGATTACTTGAACCATGAGGAGCTGATTGGGTTCTGCACCGTACTTCTGCTCGGCGGAATCGACAACACCAGCAAACTCATCTCTACTTCTCTGTGGCGCCTGGCTTGGGACATTGAGCTCCGTCACCGGCTGACGAGAGATCGCAAGATCATCCCCCTCGCCGTGGATGAGTTCCTGCGCTACTACTCCCCGGCCTCCGTCGGCCGGTTGGTTAAGGAGGATGTCAGCGTCGCTGGCGTCCCGATGAAACGCGGACAGTATGTAATGCTGATGGCGCCGATTGCGAACCGCGACCCTCGCGTCTTTCCTTACCCCGACACCTTTATTGCCGATCGCAGCCCCAACAAGCATCTCGGCTTGGGAGCCGCAATACACCGATGTCTAGGAGCACATGTCTTGCGCGTCGAATCCAGAATCGTACTCGAAGAGTTCCTCACACGGATTCCGGAGTTTGAACTGGATCGAACCAGAACACCGAAATGGACGGCTGGCCAGCTCGGCGGAATGGGTAGCGTGCCGATCGTTTTTAAGCCGGGAGAGCGTCTCAGCCAGGGCCCTCCGAACGACGGCGTTCGAACGTGGCTGGAACACGCGATGGCGTATGCGTGAAAATGCTCAGCCGACTGCAAACTGAACTAACTTGATAGCCACAATGGAGATAATGAGATGTCCGAAAAACAGAGTCTCAAGTACCAGTTAATTGCCGCGCAGTGCGGTTTCGCATTCGAGATCCTTTACACTTTCTTCTGGGCATATCTCGGTCATAACCTGCCGCCCGCCTCGCCCAACCTAAGCGCACCCGACCTCGCTGCGATATTCGCACAGCATCACACCGCAATCCTCTTCGGGAACAGCATGGCCGCGCTGGTCGGCATACTGTGGGTGCCCTGGACGGCTCAGCTCACGGTGGTGATGTGGCGGATCGAAGGGTCGAGCCCGGTTTTGACCGTCATCCAACTTATTGGCGGTGCTCTCACCGCCTGGGTATTGATGTTCTGCCCGGCAATCTGGGCGGTCGCGGCGTTTCGGCCGGACACCGATCCGAATACCGTGCGGATGCTGAACGATCTCGGTTTTATACTATTCAACGTCACCTATGCGGTGACGTCGGTACAGGCAATCGCGGCCGGTATCGTCGGCCTCGCTGACAAAAGCTCAACCCCGATATTCCCGCGCTGGGTGAGCGGCTGGGCGATCTTCGCTGGCCTTAGCTTCATTCCGATCAGCGCGATGCCGTTTTTCAAAACGGGTCCGCTGGCGTGGAACGGGGCGCTCACTTTCTGGACCCTCTTTGGAACCTATTTCATCTGGACCGCTTCGATGGGCGTGTGCATGGCGAAGGATGCGAGCCGGCGGCTGCGCGAGGTAACCGATCTCGAGGCTCCGCGACCATCAAAGGAGCGCCCGGCTGGAACCTCCGCTGCCGCGGGGTTCTGATTTCGTTAGGATCAAGTTGTAAGCAGCCCGACGTCCTCGTGGATTCCAAAAATACCGAGCAGCCGGAGCCACTCGGCCTAGTCAGGTTGGAAACGCGAAAAGCTTCGCGTCCGGATCCCGCCGTCCACCAATTGCGGCGGAAACGAGTTGCGCGGCAAGCATGGAATACGTGATCCCGTTTCCGCCATAACCCAGCACCGCGTAACAGCGCGAATGGCCTGGAATTGGACCAATACTGGGTAAGCCGGTATTGCTCTGACCGAACGAAGCTGTCCATGCGAACTGTGGGCGTGGGTCGACCCTCGGCAACATTATCGCAAGTTTCTTTTCCAGAGTTTTCGCTTTGTCGTTGAGCAAAGCGTCCCGGTGGCCGGTGTCCGCAAATTCTGCGTCTTCACCCCCACAGATGACGCGCCCATCAATCGTGGTGCGCACGTATAGGTAGGGGTTCGCGGCCTCCCAAATGAAACACTCCTCGGGCCAAAGTCGCTTCGGCTGAGTTTTCGTAGCGATAACCCATGTGGACTGAATGCTGTGACCTTCGACGGGCACTATCTTCGGCACCTCATAACCTGTGCATAGTACGATTTGCCGTGATTCGATCGTGAAGCGATCCTTAGTCATTGCAAGAGCAGTGTCCTTCCGAGAATGGATATCCGCAATCTCATGTGGCGCGTAGATCTGCGCGCCGAGTTGCTGGGCGCGTCTTAAGAATCCCGAGGCGAGAGCCCGCGGATCCGCAGCGACATTATTGTCGCTCACGATCGCGGCAGATCGGGATAAGCCGAAGCGTGCTCGAAGGGCATGTCGATCGAGAAACCGGCTGGGTAATCCGAGTCGTTCGCGCGCGCGAGCTTCGTTGGCAAGTCCGTGCGCATCCAGAACCTCCCCCGCCAGATAGACCGACGGACGTAAGCTCATCGCAGCGTCAATCTTCTCCCGGCGGGCGAGGTGGTACAGCGCATCGAGAGCGGCCTTGGACCTCAGCCACGCACGTTCCGCAGGGCGTGCCCCCAGCTTGCGCTTGAGATGAATCAAGGGAATATCAATTTCGTATAGCAATAACGCGGTGCTTGCAGGAGTTGAGCCCATGACCGGTCCACGCCGATCGACAACTGCGACGCGGTGCCCGTCACGCGCAAGCGTATAGGCGATAAGTGCTCCGCTAATCCCTGCACCCACGACCAAAACATCCGTCTCCAGGTCTTGCTTCAACCGCTTGGCGCGAGGAAAGTGTCGCGGATAAGCCATCCATACCGGCTTACTTGATCGCAGCTTCCTCTTGACCGTTAGATATTGTCGCACGGACGAACGGCCGTATCCTGCTCCTTCCCTTGCGCTTTTCTCCTGCTGCTCTACGCGGGTTCCCGCATTAGCATCCCGGCGCATACCTGCAATCACCTACCGGATTCGTGCAGATCGCAGATACTCTGCTTCCGTTTGTGTTATATTGCCTTAACGCTCTGACTAGTGCTGCGTGCCGCCATTTGCCGAATTGCGATTCCGATCACGAACATCGCGGCTGCTCCGATAGCCAACGCCTGCCACCAGGGAAAGCCTCGCCAGCCCAAAAAAGATTGATGGAGAAGCAGAACCAGTGCGGCGACCGCGCATACTGAAGCCCCTATGAGCACTACCATCATCGCGAAGGTCGCGAGGGCATAATCGATTTGTATTCGTAGAGCAGCAACAAGGTTAATTTGGAGCAGGTCGACCTCGGAGTGCAGGATGCGTGAGACATCGTCCATTGATCGGGTAACCAGTGTGGCCCAATCAGGATGGCTATCGTGCGTCCCGTTACTGGGTGGATGCTGCTTCTCTTCCATTGCTTCTCTTCCCATCTTCTGAGAATTTTTTCGACAACGCGAATCCCAGCAAGGCGAAAATCATGACAGGTCCAAGTACCGAAGGATGAGCCCTCGAGCCGAGCACGAAGCCCAACGCCCCTGCCGTCCAAGCCGCCCCGATGGGAGAGTTCTCTATCAGGCGATCGGGACGAAGCTTGCTTTCCAGCTCCTCAGCCTTTGCGCTGACCTCGGACAAAGTATCGCGGAGGTCCTGACGCGCGTCGTTGAATTCATCCCGATTCTGGGAAATCTTTTCGTCGGTTGTCACGTCTTTAATCCAGCGTTTGCGTTCATCTTTCTTCCATTGTTGTGACTGCCAGTGAATAGTTCGACGAGGGTGGTCGTCACGGCTCCGCGAAGGGCGATCCGAGCTGCGACGGTGAGTAAACCCAGACCGATTCGGCTGTTAAGACCGCCGCCTAAAACAAACCCTGCGGTAGTCGCGATCATCACCGCTTTAATCGGTTCCGCTCTTACGTAGTCGGCCAGGTCTCGGCTTCGTTGATCTCCGGACGCTGTTGAATCGGCTGAAACACTCAAGGAACACACCGCCGTCAGGACATCCGCCTGATCATCTGCGCCGCAACGTAGCCGATCGCAAACGCGCCGGCGATTGCCAGCCAGGGTTCACGCCGAACGAAGTCACCCACATCGAGATTAAGGCCTTTATCTTCGGCGAACTGCTGGGCCGCCCTATAGCCATCTTTCACAGTCTGGCCGGCTTGTCCGGCCGCATTTCGGCCCTGATCCATCGCTTGCTGAACTGCTGATTTTGCCGTGTCTTCGTATGCCATTGGTATTGCCTCTTCATCCTTGGGGTTATACTAAGGCATCGCGCGATCCTGCGCTAGGATCGCGCGATGCCAGTCGTCGGTTTACAGTTCTCTGTTTGCGTGCCCTGGGACCCGGATCGGCAAGAGGACAAGAGATTTCCCGCTCGCCGACCGAACAGCGATGCTACCGCAATTTTCTCGATCGGATGCCGCTTCTCCACCTACACTTCGAGTGCTTTATCAGTCGTGCCGCTCGGCCGGCGCCATATGATCCTTGGAAACTGACGCTTCTCCTGTGTACGAGATGTCCTCGGCACCGCCGGCCTCAAAGATCTTCTTCGCTCGATCGCGCTCGGCGCTGTCTTCGGTGTGGACCGACATCAAAATGTTTCCGTCCTTAACCTTTCCTTCATATCGTTTCGCCTCATACTCGGGAATGCCCATACCGATGAGCGCTCCCGTGAGGCCTCCAACAGCCGCACCACCAGCCACACCCGCCAAGGCCGCCATGATTGGACCAGCCGCGATGAAGGGTCCGAGACCGGGAATCGCCAGCGCCCCAATTCCTACCATCCAGCCCAATGCACCGCCCAGCACCGCGCCACCGGTTGCACCCGTGGCGGCACCCTCTGGGGCCTTGGTGTGTTGCTCATGAGCAAAATCCTTGGTTCCTTTCTTGTCAGGAAACAGTACTGATACGTCGCCATCGGAAAATCCGGCCGCTTTCAACTGGTCGGCTATCGTGATCGCTTGCGACTGACTCTTTGCAATACCAAATACCGCTTTTGCCATGTTGTTGCCTCCTAGTCCTGACTCTTAACTTCGAGTTGATTGCGGGACCTTTAGCTATTTCGCGGCATGCGCGCTCGACGTAGCGCTCGCGGGCTTAGCCGCCGCCGATTGCTTCTCGAGTTGCTGCTTGCGCGCCGCCAGTTCGACGCCCAGTTCCAATAGACGGACCTCACCAAGAAACTTCTTGGCGTCGGGAAACATCTCGCCCTCCTCGTCCTTGACGTGATGCTCCACGTCTTCCATGAGCACTTTGATCTTCATGGCGTAAGTTTCGTCAGAGGGCGTAATACTCGCGATTTGCGCGAGTAAAGTCTTTATCTGCTTGTGCTCCTCATAGCCTTCGCGCACTTCGTCCTTAACCGCCTCTGAGCGCGCCTTCTTCACAGCCGGATAAAAGATATCTTCCTCGATGATGGCGTGAACTTCCAACGCGGCTTTTATTTCGTTGAAAATATGTACCTTTTCACCGTTCTGCTTAGTAACTTCTTTCTCGCGCGCGAACATTTTCTTCACGGCTGCATGGTCGTGTTTCAACAATGTAATTGCATCTTCCTTTTGCATTTCTAAACCTTCCTTTTGTATTCCACGTCAGTGCGGTTAATTTAATCGACGATCTGAGCGAACTTCATGGACCAAGCAGACAACTATTGGCGCAAGCGCACCAATACTGGGCGCGGTCACAGCCCTCGGACGCGATCTGTTGCGTTCACCCTCAAAGCCTAACATTAAGTTTATGCATGTGGAGTGAGCCGGTTATCCGCAATCGCAAACTGCCGTTATTTAGAGAACGAACAGGCCAGAATGGATTGATATTTGCGCGAGTCCGCTAAATTCATCCGAGTGCAGAACGGGCGTCGAGACTTGAAACTTACGCAAGCGCATAAATGTTTCACGGTATTCGGTGCGCCAGTATTATCCCCATTCGGCGACACTCCCATTGATTATGCTAGGGCAGTGCGAATTGATTAGCTGACCAGCGTTTCCGTTTTTCGCGACTGCCAGTGAGTCATGTCCTTCGCCTTCTTTTATTGAACGAAATCTTTAGCCGGAGAGCAATGAATTGGACGATTTACGAAGGCTAGTTTTTGTTCTTCAGAGAACTGTCCATCCCTGGCACTTATAACCGCTCGGAAGCTAATATCACTGCTTGGGATACGCAAACGCGGAATTCAACAGTCGGCAAATCGCGATCACGATTCGGAGAATCGCGACACACTTCATATGCGAGGTAGCTAGATGGAACGCTCAGGACTTTCAACCACTGCTGACCATCAGTCTGGATTAGTAGATCATTTCGCCCGGAATGAGGCTCACTCGTCAGGTGTGTCTTGGGCCGCAGTAATCGCCGGTGCATTCGTGGCGGCCGCATTGTGGCTTATCCTGCTCGTCTTGGGCACCGGAATGGGTTTATCTGCCGTCTCCCCATGGTCGAATTCGGGAGCGTCGGCGTCGACCATCGGTAAAGGCGGCATCGTTTGGTTGATCATTATCCAAATTATCGCCTCGGGGTTGGGCGGCTATCTTGCGGGCCGTCTGCGAACAAAGTGGGCGACGATTCATACCGACGAAGTATATTTCCGCGATACGGCCCACGGATTTCTGGCCTGGTCAGTGGGCCTCGTAGTTACCGCTGCTTTCTTGGCTTCTGCTGCGACCTCGATGGTTGCCGCCGCGGCGCAACAGACATCCTCAATTTCAACTTCGAGCGGATCCGTCGGGGCGCAAGAAGACAATTCTAACGCATATTTTATCGACACTTTGTTCCGTTCGAGGACTTCGAGCCTCGATCGCCCCGATGCTCAGCTACGTTCTGAAACCAACCTTATTTTCGCTACTGCCCTCAGCCATGGGCATCTCTCGGACGCTGACCACACCTATCTGGCCAGACAGGTCGCGGCGAAAACCGGCCTTGATGAAGCAACGGCAGAACAACGGGTTTCTGAAGTGTTCGCGGAAATGCAGAGCGCCGCTGAAACTGCTCGCAAGGCGGCAGCCCATTTCTCGCTTTGGTTATTTGTCTCTCTGCTCATTGGTGCGTTTTGCGCGAGCTATGCGGCGACGATCGGAGGGAGAGAACGCGATCACGTACAGCTCATTTAACCGATTTCTTGCTCCCGCCTGGGAGTGTGAAAAATTCTCTACCGATTGAGGAGAATCACGATGCGTTCAATTCTACTTTTCTTTCTGGGAGTGCCGATTCCGATCATAATTTTAATCGCCCTTTTCAGTCATTGTTGACCTTACTGCCTAATATGTCGCGAGCGGGACTCCGCCTGTCTCTGCTGGCATAAACTTCTAATTCCCCTGGAGCCCCATGGGGGTGTCTCCAGGATTCAAAGCCGGCTGGGCGACAGCCAATCGCGTTGTCATGATAATCGTAGTTCGCAGGGAATCGAAATCCGGGCGTGTGCGCGCGATTTGCGAGCGCGGGCGAACCGAGAAAGCGCCTCCGGCGGCGCTAATCGGCGAAAACGGGCAAATCCTACCCCGGCGCGAAATTGCCAGGTCCATCGATAGCGCAGCGGATGCCAGGGGCGTTCTGATGCAGCTCTTCCTACGCGTTCTTCACTTTAGGCGCGTCGGTAGAGAAGGCGCGTCGTGCCATGCATACCGCCGGGGTCGCCCAGTACCCTCGGCAGGCGTCTGTAGCCTTTCCACGGCTCCGTGTTTTCAGCCACCACCAGCCAAGTTGGGAAGACTTCGGTTTCATGCGCGATCTGCTCCAGGAGCCCGCCGCGGCCGAACCGGTCATAGTTACCGCCAAAGCCATGGTCTTGTAATAATACACCGAAGGGTGCGGAAGCACCGCCGTTACAAAACAGAGCGTCATATGCTGCAAATCCGTCCCACTTGAGGAACATTATAGCGAGACGGCGAGGCCCATGGTCATCATTGCGATCGCTGTCACGCTCGACAATGGCCACCAATCCGAACGAAAGTGATGCAAGAGGGTATTGATTTCGGCGTTGTGCCTTGCGGACGAAGTGAGGGAGCCAGTCTTGGGCTCTCAGTAATAGCTGCGTCACCTCCATCGCTCCGATGGGGTGATAGCCTAGCAAATGGCCCGGATGCGATGGGTGAAGCGTTCGTATGATTTCCCTGCGCTTGTACCACTGGTCGACGTAAACAAAAGCATGGGCGGCGTGCGCCGACGCAAAGAGTTTCACCGCGTGCCCGTCGTCTCCGGAGCCGGGATAATAGACGATCCGAGACGAAAAAAAGGCTCTTGGATTAAACCCATCCCCCTCGGTGTACCCGTCCAACCACTCGGGTAACGGTTCGCGATCTCGCCTAAGTGCATTGACGATGGTCATGACTCTCCCGTCACTTTTCGGATGTTGGCGGAAACTATTTGATAGCCGGCTGGGCGACCGTCAATCGCGTTGTCATGCGTCAGCGAATGGCAGTTAACCATTTGCGATCTTTCGCGAACTCGATGGCGCGAAAGAGTCCCAGCTGGTTCACCCAAATGAGCGAGCTATTGTAGCTCGCCGCAAATAGACCGCATACTTCAGATCCGGCGCGTGCTTCCGTAACGGCGATCGCCAGAGCACTCTAACGCCGCTCGTTTGGCGCAATGGGTCTGCCTACCGGCCTTCCTTAGCGAAAGCCGCGTAAGACCCGACCACTGTGATGAGTGATCACATCGAGTCTGACTATTCTGCGCGTTGGACTTTTCTATTCACTTCATTCTCTCGGCTTTTTTGTCGGCCGTTGCCGGTTCAATGTTGCGGTCCCAAAAGCGCAGTCGCCGACAGCATTCAATGAATTTAGCGACGTCCGTCGCTGATTCAATCTGCACAAAACCCTTATCCAGATCTCGACCTCCCAACGTTCCCTTTACCAGCGGCGAAGACGACTCGACATACGCAATAAATTTCGAATGGGCGAAAGCATCGGAAACAAAATCGCGTGCTGCGGGGTTGTTCGCAAGTTCGACAGCCGCTACCTCTGACACCATCAACGCCACCGCATCGTACAGTACAGAGGGGCCACCGCTGATGGTCTGATGAGCTTCGACCCACGTACCGTCACTTGCCTCGACTCCGCCAATTTTTGGCGCCACCACCTCAAGCGAAGCGCCTTCTTCGATTAGAGCCTGGCGCAATGCCTTCAGTAACTCAGCATTGACCCTGTCGGACACAACTACCCCGACTTTCCGTCCTTTAAAGCTGACGGGGGGATTGAGCACGATGCTCAGCGACCGCAGCGCCTTGAGGTCGGTGCGAGGCGCACGCGCGGGCTCGCTCGGTTTCGGCGTCACCTTCAGGCGCAACGCTTTCGCGACGGTCTCCGCCAGGGCCCCGTCGACATTCAAGAGATGGGAAACCAAGCGGCTTCGAATTGCGACGGTTTCGACCTTGCTCAGTTCGAAGGTGAAAGACGCAGCGATGTGTTCCTGTTCGACCTTGGTTTGACTGAGGTAGAATTGGCGCGCTTGGCTGTAATGGTCGGCGAAAGTCTCCGAGCGAACGCGGAGCTTTGGACCCTCTTCTGCCGCAGGGTAAGTTTCGAAACCGCGATTCGGCGATTCGCGAGGACCGCCCAACTCACCACCCCACGAATTAGGCTCATAGTTCACGCGAGTCGTGGGATTGACCGATGCCATATGACCGTCTTGCTGAAGCGTATGCATAGGGCATTTCGGCGCATTGACCGGGAGAAAAGTAAAATTCGGGCCTCCCAGCCGTTTCACCTGAGTATCGAGATAAGAAAAGTTGCGTCCTTGTAATAGAGGATCGTTGCTGAAGTCCACTCCAGGCACCACGTTAGCGGTGCAAAATGCCGCTTGCTCCGTCTCTGCGAAGAAATTATCCACGCAACGATCGAGCACCAGACGCCCCACTTTTTTTATTGGGAGTTCCTCTTCCGGAATGATCTTGGTTGCATCGAGAACGTCGAAGGCGAATTTTTCAGCAAAGTCATCATCGAACAGCTGCAAGCCAAGTTCCCATTCCGGGAAATTCCCGGACTTAATTGAATTCCACAAATCCCGCCGATGAAAATCCGGATCGGCGCCGTTGAGCTTGACCGCTTCATTCCAGACTACTGACTGCATTCCGAGCTTGGGCTTCCAATGGAATTTTACAAATGTTGATTTGCCGCGAGCGTTGACCAGGCGAAAAGTGTGCACCCCGAATCCTTCCATGAAGCGAAACGAACGAGGTATTGCGCGATCGGACATGATCCACATCGCCATATGAATGCTTTCTGGCGTAAGCGATATGAAATCCCAAAAATTGTCATGGGCGGTCTGCGCCTGGGGGAATCCACGATCGGGCTCGGCCTTGGCGGCATGAATGAGATCGGGAAACTTGATCGCGTCCTGGATGAAGAATACGGGCATATTATTGCCCACAATGTCCCAATTGCCTTCCTTCGTGTACAGCTTTACTGCGAAGCCGCGCACGTCGCGGGCAAGATCAGCCGAGCCTTTGTTGCCGGCCACTGTGGAGAACCGCACGAAGGCCGGAACCTTCTCGCCCGCACGCTGGAATAGATCAGCTCGCGTGACGGAGGCCAGCGAGCCGTAATTTTCGAAGAAACCATGCGCGCCGAAGCCGCGCGCATGAACAACGCGTTCCGGGATTCGCTCATGATCGAAATGAAAGATCTTCTCGCGAAAGTGGAAGTCTTCCAGGGCGGCCGGACCTCGTGAGCCGATCTTTAGAGTATTCTGATCATCGGAAACCGGGATTCCTTGCTGCGATGTGAGCTGAAGGACATCACCGCCCGCAGTCTGATGAGTTTCGCCGCCCTCCCCGCGGATTACCGTCTGATCATTTAGACGTACCGACTTGCGTTTCTGATTAGTATTCTTGCTAGCCATATGTACCTCTGTGCCTGATGCCCGAATTGATTTCAATAGTCAATTATTATGCTTGAAGGAATATGTGATCGTGTCCTTGAGTCTAGGACGTAGCGAGTTCCAGCGCATACTTGCGGCAATGCTCGAGATATTCGCCTTCGTGGCTCACTAGCAGATCAACGACGCTTGACCATAGCCACGAGGGTGCGTCCAAATTCGTGGTTCGATGGCGTTGTAGTTCGTCGTGCCATTTTTTCCTCGCCATCTTATCCAATTGTCGAGCGTGAGCTTGGCCGACGACCGCAGCCAGGAACCAGGCAGCCTTCATAGCCTCGTCGCGGGTGAGATGTTCAATTTCGAGCTGCAGGTCTTGTGGCAGAAGTTCACGCAAAAAAACCGCTCGATCGAGAAACCGGCCGGCCAGCATCCGTTGCCCAAGATTCGGCGTGAGATGTTGCGCGCCTTCGACCACTCGCTCGGCATTGTCCCGCGGCATTCGGACTCTCGAATACCGGGGCGCCAGGGCTTGAGTGGCTTCCTTAATGTCCATCAGGCAGAGATTCTCGCCCTTGTAGGGTGATTCGCCGATTCCCAGGAGTACGGCAAAGCGAAGTCGCCCCAGCGAGCTGCATCCTTTCATCCAGTAGGCGGCATCCAGAACCTTAATCGGCGCTTTGTCGTCGCGATAATGGAGCGAAGTCGCGAGTCGGCGCACGTCTCTTTGCTCGAACAGCCTCTTGATTTCAACCTTCTCGTCTCTTCGAAGTGGCCAGAATCGTCTGCCCAGCGGAATGGTCGGAGCGGCATCCCCGATGCGATCCTCGGCCATCTGCTTCCATGATCGGCTCGAAGAACGTCCCATGGCGCACCGGATTGATCTCGGTCTTTTCTGTTTGAAGTCTGGCGCCTGTGAAGCGTCATCGAAAGCCTGTTCATATCCTCCCATCATGTTTTCCAGCATCTTTGCTGTAGTGACTCCGGGAAGATCCGAACCGCGAGCGGCAGTTGCCAGGGACAGACCAAGTCGAACCAGATCGTGTGCCGGGTTTCCGATTACAGTCTGATCCAGGTCACGAATCTGAATGTCAATATGTCCCTCAGCATCGGCAACAGGTCCAATATTGCCGACGTGGCAGTCGCCGCATATCCATACCGCCGGCCCGTGCGGCAACTGTTCGACGTCGGAATGTTCGAGCCATTCGTAAAACTTGCGGGTGTTGCCGCGAACGTATGCATGAGCTGAGCGAGCCATCTTAAGGCTTCGGCGCGCCAGCAAAACAGCTTGGCGATCATTGAACAGCGCAAACTTTCGAGCTTTTCTTTTCACAAGCTTTGGACCGCACGCGCCGCGCATTTGGGCAGAATATCCACTTCCTTAAATCTTTTGGCGGTATGGTCTTTGAGAACCAGATCAAGAGAAGCTACGTATTGTTCATCGCTGCTGTCCGCGAGGCGTGCCGGATTACTTTTTGCGCTTATAAAAGCCGCCTGCGATAGCCCTTTCTTGGCACACTTTGGATAACGGTGTAAGAGTATATTACTCGGCTTCCACTTTCACTTCCGGCGCCGAAGAATATGCATCAGAGACGTCCGTAATGCTGACAAGACGTTCCTTAGAGAACGCAAACACGTTCAAAGGTTTCAGAAACGATTACTGTTGCACAGGGTCTGATGAGGGGCCAGCATTCAAGAATTCAATGTTCGCGACATGCCGTTCCTGGTTCAGGATATTGGTTCCCTAAAGAACTAAAAAATTCCTGCGCGGATTGGCACATCGCGATACGTGGTGGTATAGAATCGCGAAAAGAACCTCGCGCGTGAAAAAGAAAAAATGCGTGTTTTGCAAAGCGTTGAATTTGATGCCTGACGGTTTTCAAGATGTATTGCTTGCACGAGCGTGACGCTCGCTTTAACAATAGATGAGACTTTCGAGTAGACCCCAGTGAGCGGCAATAGTTCTCCGTCTATACGCCAGCACGGGAAGTCAGAAATTCCGACGGCAACTCTGGAGGAAGTTGACGCCCTCTCCGAGTTCGGACTCCGGCCGCAGCGCGTCCCGAACTACCACGCCGAGTGCGACGCGTTGGCGACGCTGACGCTTGAAATGGCGGAGAATCCGAGCAACCTTCTCCAGCGGTTGTGTGAGTTGGCGCTTGACCTCTGCCGCGCAGACTCGGCGGGAATTAGCATCTTAAATGGCGACGTTTTCCGGTGGGTGGCGGTGGCCGGTATATTCAGCGATCACCGCAATGGAACGATGCCGCGAAACGCCAGTCCGTGCGGCGTGTGTATCGAGCGCAATGCCACACAAGTGATGTATCTCGCCGATCGCTGCTTTCCGGAGATTCGCGCCGAACCTCAGTTCGTCGAAGTGCTCCTGATCCCTTTCCATGACCATGGAACACCGGTGGGTACGGTCTGGATCGTCGCGCACAGCGAGGAGCGAAAGTTCGATCGAGAAGACGAGCGCATCGTCCGCTCCCTGGCGCAATTTGCCGCGGCGGGATGGCAACTGCTGAAAGCATCGGATCTCGAGGCGGAGTCGAATCGCAACAAGGATGAGTTTCTCGCTTTGTTAAGTCACGAGTTGCGCAATCCAATCGGATCGATCCAGATTATTGCCGATAGCCTCGCACGAATACCACTCGACGGAGCCTTTGTTAGAGTCTGCGCCGAAAGGCTCGATCGGCAAACCAAGTCGATAATGCGAATCGTCGATGACATCGGCGACTTTACTCGCCTTGCGCACCGAAAACTTTCGATCGAACGTGAGCTAATTGACCTGCGAATGGTGCTACTGGAGGTATTGGAAGAGAGCCAAGAGCGGCTGAACGCTGCGAAACTGGTTGCGCGCACTGACATCCTGGAAGCGCCTGTAGCCGTGGTCAGCGATCACCTCCGCCTCAAACAGGTTTTAGACAATATCCTGTCAAATGCCATCAAGTTCAGCGACGTCGGTGGAACGATCACAGTCTGTCTGAAGACTGATTCCGAAGGCGCGATTATACAGATCAGCGACAATGGACGCGGATTCGAGGCTGCGTCAAGCGAAGCGATATTCGAGCCATTCGTACAGGCCGGGCGCGTCGGCGCTCGCGAGCATACCGGCCTGGGTCTCGGTTTGGCCATCAGCAAGCAGCTGACGGAATTACTCGGCGGGACGATAGTGGCGTATAGCGAAGGACTTGGCAGGGGGGCCACGTTTACCCTGATTCTGCCGCACGGCTAAGCGACTTCCAGGTTACACATTCCGAGAGAGCGCGGTTCACCGTGATATCCAGAGCGAATCGAAGTGATCGGTATTGGAAATATCCGACCATTGGAAACGCGCTGCTGGGGTTGCTATTGAGAATGCTCACGCAACCATTGACCGCGGCTTTTCTGGGTATTGGGAGAAGGTATTGCGCCGCGAATCACTTCGTCGATTAGCCAATCGCTCACGGACGAGTCTCGGTGACTACCTGGGCGTGATTGAGGAATGCAACCAACGAAACGCCGCCAATGGTATTTCCAATCAGCACTGGCGTCAGGTAACCGCCGAGCATACCGCGCCATGTCAGCACGCCCCGGGCAACCAAATAAAACGCGTCAACTGAGCCAGCGATTCCATGAGGCAGATCGCCAAGCGCCACCAGATAGGTCATGACAATGATGATGAACGGGCGCGAGGAATCGGCTCCTGGCATCATCCATACCATCAAAGCAATAAGCCATCCCGCGACGATTCCGCGGATCAGTAATGAAGTCCACCCAGCCGACGTGGCAGCACTGGCTATATCGGCATATGCGTTATTAACCTCGGGCTTGAATATACCGAAGCTGGCGAGTGCCCAGGCGAACGCGCACGCCCCCGCCAGATTGGCGAGAAGCACGACGCTCCATAGCCGCGCGACCTGCGTCAGCGTCGGCAAATCGCGCAACGTCAGCAGTGGCAGCATAACGGTCAGGGTATTTTCTGTGTAAAGCTGCTGGCGCCCTAGGATCACAGCCAGGAAGCCGACGCTGTAGCCGAAACTCACCACTAACGGCCGCCAACTTGTATCCGCAAGATGCGCACGCAGTAGTCCACTGGCGACGAGCGAGAAACCGATCGAAAGGCCGGCGGCCAGGCCGGACTAGGTGAGCGCACTGATTGGCCGCTGCAGCTCACCTTCGCCCTCGGCGCGGATCGCCTCATGGATAACCGCCGCACGAGGGGCTGTGCGCTCTTCGGCGACACGGCGTTCGGATTGACTGAGCGCCGTTGCTGAATCACCGCTCGCGTCCACTGATGGCGTCTTGTTCAATTGACTCCGAGCGAAAGGTCAGGAGCAGATCTTCAGGTCATGCAACAATTGTAAGGGTTCGTAGGAAGACTTTCTCGACAGGAAAAGAACTTGACGGTTCACCCGGTAGTCTGCGCGATGTCACGTGATGGTTGCAAGTAAAAACGCTAATCAGAAAGGCTTGCCAGGGAACCAGTCGAGAGTTTACGTGGTTCTCGGAGTTGTGCTCCAGGGGACAGAGGGCAGTCCACGAACATCTCCACCGGGCTGAACGAATTGGTCCTTCTTATATCGAAGAACATCAAATCTCGAAGGAAGTGTGCGGCCCTGTATTCCGAATTGCACTGAGACGAGCCCCGCCCACGTTGCTTGCCTCTCGACAGGATCGCTAAACCACTGCTCAACTCCGATTTCCTTATGATATTGGCGCAGGTTTTCAAGGGGCGCCGCCCACGATGCTGCCAAGCAATGAAACGCCTGTTAATTTCATCGATCGAACCCCCACCGCCTTCGCCCATTCCGATAAACCATACCGGCGCATCGGTGCGCCCATAGCCAAAGAAATTTGCGTCGAAATCTTCAATCAATTGATCGTTAAACGAGGTTTCCATCTAATTTTTCCTCCGGTGGGTATTTAGTTAGTTTTTTTATGAATTGGCGTCCGCCATCTCTTGGCGAGTCCGCGCCTCTTCTTTCGCCGACTGAACCGCGAAATCGAGCAGCTTGGGAAAGTCTTGGAAGGAACCGAACAAATCAGAGAGGGTGCCGCAACATATCGATCATGTGAACTACGATCGACTCTGAACGCGAATGCGCGGCTGGACAGCACGGAAGTTGACGATCACAAACACCGTCAGATTGACCGGCAAAGCTGAGAAGCAGGGCAAAAAGCAAATCCCGGAGATGGGAACCCGCGAGCATGTCGGAGCGATTATCGCGAATTCGGAGGAGGAGACGATCGCGGGAGAAGTGCCGACGGTCGCGGAACGACGGTCTTTACCTCTACGAGGCCAGGTTTATCCAGACAGGTCGTACGCGAGCGCGCGGGTTGGGATGGGGATGATAGAGGACTGTGTGTCTGGAATCGGGACATCAATTGTTGAATATGCACTAATTTAACCCGCACGACTTCCACGGGTCGTTCCATATTGAAACAGCTGATTCGCTATCGCCTGATTAGTTAGTTACTGTCTGGATATATTCGTCATTCATTATTGGCCCGGCGGTTGCAATTACCCTTGTCATGGTCAATCGCAACAACCAGCATTACGCAAACGTCGGCGTTGCGAAGTCCAGCCTTAACCGGTCGGCGAGCGCCGCGGATGGCGTGGCACCACGGTTGAACGGCTATGCCGCGACCGCGGCGGCCTTCATCGTGAGGGACTTCGGCGCCAAAGGCGCGGGCCGCGACGACGTCGCGGCGACTCAGAGTAATAGTGTTTCTGGGAAAGGGCTGATTCAGCCACGGGGTAGCGCTCTCGCTGATAGTAGATGTTCCCTGCATAACTTACTTTGTATTATTAGAAAAGTTATTGCTCCTCCTTGATCGCTGTGATATTCAATTTCTCGCGGTGAGTCGTTGCATCGCAGACGTAGTTCAGGTTCAAACGCGAAGGTCGTTTTCTTCGTACCGCATTGGTCCCGTGACCGGCGCTGTTTGAGCATAGTTTCGGTTAATAAAAAGCGTGAGGGCTAGTTTAGACTCCTGACCGTGCGTACGTGCGTGATTTGAAGAGAATGGTTTTATCGTTCTTTAATTCAGCCACGCATTAGTCGTCACCGTCATCGAGATAGCCCGCACCAAACTGCGGGAATTTGTCCGGCTTAACCCCGGCTAGCGGCAGGCTGTTGCCTGACCGCCGCGGTGAGGCCTGTTCAAATCTTCCGCTGATACGCCCTTGGGGGGGCTCATGCATCACAAACATAATCGGCGAAGTTTTATCCTCGCAATATTTGGAATGTGCGCCTGTCTGATTGTCGCGCAGCCGTCTGCCGCTCGAACATGGAAGGGCAGAAGGTACGCGGGCCAGGTTTCGATTACATCACCCGCGACCGGCGCGACGCTGTCAGGTTCAGTTTCGATTGTAGCGAACGCGTCAACGAGAGTGAGCTGGATTGATTTCTATGTAGACAGCAAATGGATCGCATCGTCGCCGCCCTATACGGACGATTGGAACAGCCTGACCACGGCGAACGGACAGCATATCGTCTCAGTCAAAGGCTTCTCTAACAAGGGTGCCTTACTGGCGACCGTCGCAGTCAATGTTACCATCAATAACGTGTCGGCCTCGTCCACGCCAACTCCGACGCCCGCGCCGACTCCAACCCCGACACCAACGCCCGCGCCGACGGTCTCGTATTACTTCGCGCCTTCGGGTTCGGATTCCTCCAATCAATGTAGCCAGACTGCACCTTGCCAGAGCCTGGCGAAGGCGCAGAGCATGCTTGCGAGCGCGAAGCCCGGAACGCAGTTCCTATTTGCACGCGGTGGGGTCTGGAATGGCGGAATTACATTCCCGGCCCATGTTAATGGAGCATCGGGTAACTCCATCGTATTCAGCAACTACGGCTCGGGGGCGCTACCGGTAATCGACGGAGGCGGCTCAGCGATCGCCTGCTTCGACGCTCATGATACCGGCACCTCGACCAGTCCCCTCTGGTCATACATCACCATCAATGGTTTCGAATGTCGCAACACAACCGAATACGGAGTCGTGTTCTATCAGAACCAGGGCGGGAATTTCGGAATGCCCGGGATTATCGTCGAGAACATGGACATTCACAATACGGGGCCTTTGACGGACGACGGCAATTATCGCAATCAGCTGATGTTTCTTGATGAGAATAAAAAACCCGATGGCGTTCACTTTCTGAACAATACAGTCGCTTCATGCGGCGGCCATAACTGCATCCAAATTCAAATGGATACTGGTTCGCCAGTTGTTTCAGGCAATTATTGCAACGGTCCCTGGAATCATAACTGTATCGATCTTAAGGCGGTGGTTGGCGCACTCGTAAAGAAAAATATCGTCGACGGCACGGGCGCCGCCGGTGGCTCAGCCTTCTATACCGAGAATACGGAAATCCCGGCCTCTGATGTGACATTTCAGGAGAATGTTGCATACAACGCGCCCAATGGCTTCGAATGCGAATGGGGTGGCACGGGTACGGGAGTGAGCACGACCTGTCACATTATCAACAACACGGCCTATCTGGGCATTCAGAGTGCGGTCGTTACCGGCGGCGATCCGACATGCGGAAGTGTCACTTTGGATGTGCGCAACAATATATTTGATACTACTGATACCTTCTACGACGGCCATAGTTGCACGACTCCCACTTGGGACTACAACGACGATGGAGCGTCGCAAGGTAAGGTTGGCGGCCCCGCTGGGCCACATGATATGAACGGAGCTAACCCTCTGTACGTGAGTGTCAACTCTGCTGTTTTCCAGTTGAATTCGGCAAGCCCATGCATAGGGGCTGGTCAGGTCGGGCTCACGGTGGGTAACAACAACATGGGAGCGTATTAGAAAATTAGTCTATGGTTTGCTCCTTATCGTTGACCACGACTTCGCGCTCTGATCGACGATCAACTGCGACCCGGCTGCACGATGCCAACGGCATCGTGCAGCCGCGCGTTTGGCCGTCGCCGTCCTTGGTCAATACGCGCCCATGTCGTTATTTCCCGCAGTCAGTCCGGACAACCCCGCGCCAATAACGGGGCTGCCGCCCAGAAGCCGGAAAATTTCTGCCGCCGCGTCAGCATAATTCGGATCGGTGGCGTTAAGATCGTGCGTGTTCAAAATGGTGGAGCCATCCACGGAATAGCCGTAGTTACCCTACGCCCCTCCGATATCGTTGTAATCCTCAGTGATACTGCTGTAGGTAGCGGTCGTATATATAGCAAGCGTACCAGTGGTGGAGGAGGCACCGCCATCAAAGATATTATTACGCACATCCAGGGCAAATTTGTTGTATGTACCAGCGTTGGCACCGGCGCAGTCGAATTCACCGAAATAGCCGTCCGCTGTGCCACTGCTATTATTCGCTTGAGAATAGAAGGTGTTGTTATAAACTTTCCAGCTGCCCCCGGTTGTGAAACCCGTCGGGGTACCGCCGGGGCAGAGCTGAATCCCTATGTTGGTGTCGTACGCGACGTTTTCCTGCCATGTTATGGTCGTACTCGGACTCCACGTGTCCTCCGTGTAAAACGCGGGCGTATTAGTTGACCCCGCCAGGTTGCCGCTCTGGCCTCCGTCAACTACGTTGCGCTGGATCAGGGCCGGTGTGCTCGCAGATCCGATACCCTTCACGTCAATAAATCCATGTACACCGCCCGGCCCCACGATATTTCCGATGACCTGCACCGCTCCGGTGTCGTAATGCACCTCCAAACAATTGTGGCCACCGCACCATTGAACTTTATTGTTAATAAAATGGACTCCATCCGCACCTGCACCTGCTCCGGAATCCTCAAAGTCTAGTTGATTGCAGTTGGATTGACCGCATCAACGCAAAAATTGCAATAGTCATTGGTACTGGAGCAATTGGTGGTGCTGTATTCGTCGAGAATCGGTTGGCCATTACCGTAGCTCGAGAACACGATAGGGCTCGGCGCGCTCCCGGTCACGCTCTCGCTGGTCGTCTGTCCAAGATCGAACTCCTCATTCCAGGTGTCGCCGCCCTTAAATAATACGCCATCCCCGGGGTTCAGACTGGACAATTTCGTCTCAACATGGGCAATGGTCTTCCACGCGACAGATATTGATGTTCCGGAATTTGAATCATTACCACCGACTGAGTCAACGTAATACGTCGTTCCACTAATTATTGGGATGGGCGCCGGGTAAAGTGCCGTCAGGGCGGCAACCCAATAGCCCGAAATAGTTTGCCTCGAGGTTCTGGTGCCAGTGGATCCGGAAACGGACAATGCCTGATCTGCAAGCCAAGCGTCGGGGCCCGTATGGAGTCCCCATCGCTTAACCATTCCGGCGGGGTCGGTCCAGGCATTGTTTCCGAGGCCGCCAAAGAGCGCCAACAGCCGATCGGTAGCTGCGGTTGCGGTCACTGCGGGAGCGGTCATCGTGACGCCGCTACCATCGGCTGCGCTGTAATTGTCAACCGGCCACGTCGAACCCACTCCCGAATAGTCGACAATACCCCCTGCTGTATTGAGGGCCGAGGAAAATGACCATGTATAGCTCGAAGGCTCACTTGCGGTTACTACCCTATACTCCAACAGCTCCCCGACACCCTCGCTATTGTCGTTTTCCGTGATCAAAGTCCAACCTGACGGTGCATAGATACTTATTGAACAACAGTCGTTATAGGCGATCTGAGCAATCATGACATCGCCTATATTGATGCTTGCTGGTTTGGTAATGATAAGGCTGGTAGTCGCGTGGGCCGTGTTGGTGGATGTACTCACTAATGTTATTGCCGCCGAAGCAACGGAAGTAAAGCCGAGGATGGTTATCCCGACCATGAAGCGAAACATTGCGCGAAGCACAGGGTGAGCTTGCATGAGATCTGCCTCCCGTCCGCCCGCTGAAGCGAATCAGAGGCGCCGTCAATTAATGCGCCCGTATGTACGCCTCCTCAAAGCAAAACTCTTGCCAGAGATCCGGTAGCTTTATGCTTTTCGAACGGATTAGAAGTTGACAGATCATGAAGATATTACATGAAGTGCCGAGCGCAATTAATCCCGTTTTAATGCGCTAGGCTCGAGTGGAGTCGCACTCGCAGATTACGAGATCAGTCAGCGATTCCATGGTTTTAGCCGGTGCAGCGGTCCCAATTTGCAATCTGACGGGGGCCCGTACAAAGCAATATTCGGGTCGGCGCGATCCTTGCTGAAGAGGAAGTTAAGCCCGGAACTTTGCCAGCAATCCCGCGATTGCCAGCTACCCGGACGCGCAGTGTGGAGCCGCAAAGGACAATAATCGCTGAAACCTTCCTTGACACCTTCGATCGTCGTCGCGGCATGAGATCGGATTCAAGGCTCTGGGTGCTGGCCGGCGGCGCGTTAGTTGCCCTGACGATCCTATCGGCTCTGTGTGGCTCTAATGGATTGTTATTGGTAGCGCTCGGGCTACTAGGGCTAATTGTTTCCTTCTTTGCAGTCAGGGTATGCATCCGCGATCCTTCGTGGCTATTATTCGCGCTTGTACTTGAAGAAGTTCTTCCTTACCTGAATATAATTCCCCTGGACCCTAACGCGCGATGGGTCATTCGATATCCATTATTGTTGCCGCTGACGATTCCGACCGCCTGGAGCGTTGTTCGGACTGGTGTAATTAATCGCGGATGGTTCAAAGGTTACGCGCTTTTTATTCTTTGGTGCGCCATAACCATAACGTATTCGGAGGTTCCCGCGATCTCGCTTGGCCGCCTGATACCCGTAGGTCTGGTGTTCGCTGCCCTGATTGTCGTCGTGGAAAGCGTTCAGTCGGAGGCTGACGTGCAGAAACTCCTCGGCCGTTTCATACTTGGATGCGGCATTTTGCAGTTATTGGTCGTGGTGGTGTGGATGACCCAGCCTTCCGATAGCACCTGGTTCGAAGAAGAAGGTCTGTTCCGTTTTGCTGGAATCTTTGGATCAGCCAACGAATTAGGCGCGCTTTCGATGGTCACGATCATCGCTGGGATCGCCCATTGGAACGCCGCCATTGGCCGCGGCCGGCGACTGTTGCTCGGGCTTTTGATCACGATGGCAGTGATGTTCGGCGCGATGGCGGATTCTCGCACCGCCTTCATCGCAATCACAGTCGGACTCATCGCCTATTGCATTTGGAAGTATCGGGCAATCGGTGCGCTACTGGTACTGTCATCAGTGTGTACTCTACTGGTTCTATTGATGAGTGTTGCGCCGGAATATCTGAATCGCGATGTTACCACTATGACGGGACGCGCCGAGGCTTGGACCTTCGAGATAATCAAGCTCAAGCAGGCTCCCGTGCTCGGTTACGGATATGACGTAGAGGGAGAGATATTCCAGGACCGTCACTTCCCAAATTGGGAAACATTTTGGAACGGCGGGCCAAATACCGCTCTGCATAATAGCTATTTGTCAGTTGCAATTGGGTGCGGAATTCCAGCGATGCTCGTATTGCTGGTTATTTTGATGGCGCCATGGATATGGCTTATGCGTGAGGACGAGGATGCCTGGAAATTAAAACCTCTTTTCTTTCTGATACTGATACCGATGCTGGTGCTAGGCGCTCAGGAATCGGGACTGGCCGAGCCTCGCTACCTTAAGGGTATCTTGTTTTTTTTAAGTTGGATGCTCGTGGAGCGGTATCGCCAAGCCAAAGTTTCGGTTTCTTCACAGCGAAGTTTGGATGAGCAACGTGATGACCACCAACCGTCGGCTCGGGCCCTCGGTGACGGGCTTATCTGGGACGCTGATCCAAAAATAGCGCGTGCGCCTGCTTGGTTCGATTTTGATGGCCTCACAAAATGACTATCGGTTGTGATCGAGAGGATGGAGTTCGTCGGCTAGACTTGAAAAATTCATCTGTGCAGCCAAGACCAGGTAAGTAGGCGCCGACCAGATGCCGTGGGAAGCGCGCCCTTGGACGATTCCCCTTCGGGAGGCCGAATCGCCCGTTCGGCAGCGAGCGTGTGAGCGGCGCGCCGCTCAATACGCCAACTGCCTGCCGTTAGCCGGTTGACCTCGACCGTGGCTTCGCCACTCGTCGGCGATTTGTAACCGCATGGCCGGCGGCCCGGTATCGCGCGCGAATCCGACTGCGCCCGAATGCCTCAAGCTCCATGATTTTGTACCGGCTGCACGACCTCGCCCTCGCGTGCGGACTGCCCGACGTTCATCGCGGCGAAGTCGCCCGCCACGACGTCGCCGGAGACTTCGACGCGGTAGCCGTCGTCGCGACCGAGCTTGACCTCGGCAAGATGCAGATGATTGTTGCGCACGAGGGGCAGGTAGGTTTTGTCGTTGCGAAAGACCAGCGCGTCGTCGGGCACCAGTATGCGGCCGGCCGCCGCGTGCGTGGTGATCAACAGGTTGGCGTACATCCCGGGCAGCAGCGCATGGTCGAGGTTGGGCAGGTCGACCTCGACCAGCATCGTGCGCGTGTTCGGGTCGAGCGCCTCGGGATGGCGGGTGATGGCGCCGCTGAACTCGCGTCCGGGAAGTTCATTGACGGTGACGACGGCCGCGTCACCATCGTTGACGTTGAGCGCGACGGCCTGCGGCACGTTGGCGTAAATCCGCAGCGGCGCCAATGTCGCCAATGCGACGATCGGGTTGCCGGTCGAGGGCGTGACGGATTGCGGGATCAGCGTGCCGGGATCGACATAGCGTGCACTGACGATGCCATCGAATGGCGCCTTGACCACTTCGTACTGCTGCAAGGCGAGTTGCTGTTGGTAGGTCGCGCGCGCCTGGAGCATCATCGCGTGCTGGGTGTCTTCGTCCTGCTGGGCGATCACTTCGTGATGGAGCAGGTAGAGGTCGCGGCGATCGGTTACCAATTGCAGACGGTAGTTGGCGAGCGCGTCCGCCACCTGCTTATCGGTTTCGGGCGACTCGATGATCGCGATTACCTCACCGGTGCGCACGTGATCGCCCTTGTCGACCATGATGCGCTTCATATAGCCGGCGACTTTGGCATAGACCGGGGTCTCGACGTAGCCGTGCACGCTGGCCGGGAACTGGATCGCGCGGGTGGCGATGCCGGTGGAGACCGGGACGACGAGGACCCGCGGACCCTGCGCGGCGAGCGCGCTGAGTTGATGGGTCTGGCGCGCGATGAGCGCCTGATGGGCAAAGACGAATCCGGCCGAGGCCACAAAGACGGCAACGACCGCGATGGTCCAGCCGAGAATAATCAAGCCGCGCGATGGGGTTTTCGTTGGGCCTTGCGCTTCCATCATCGGGGCTCCTTGGATCACGCTCCGGGCATCGAGACCGCGCTGATCCGCGCGTCGCGCTCATGCTTGCCGATGAGTTTGCGGCTGAAGATCGAATAGACCGCCGGCACCGTAAACAGAGTCATCAGGGTGGCCGCGATCAGACCGCCGATAACCGCGCGGCCCAGCGGCGCGTTCTGCTCGGAGCCGGAGCCGAGCGCGAGCGCCATCGGCAGCATACCGAGGATCATGGCGAGCGCGGTCATGACGATCGGGCGCAAGCGGATTGAGCCGGCCTCGATCGCGGCTTCGGCGGGACCGCGGCCCTCCTCGCGCATCTCGTTAGCGAAAGTGATGAGCAGGTTGCCGTTGGCGACGCCGACGCCGACCGCCATGATCGCGCCCATCAGCGACTCGACGTTGATCGTGGTGCGGGTCAGCACCAGCATCCAGAGCACGCCGGCGAGTGCGCCGGGAATCGCCATCATGATGATCAAAGGTTCGAGCCAGGACTGAAAATTCGCGACCATCAGCAGGTAGACCAGCGCGATCGCCAGGACCAGGCCAGCGCCCATGGTGAAGAACGACTTGCGCATCGCCGCGCTCTGGCCGCGAATTATGACCTTGCTGCCGGGCGACATTTTGCCCAGCGCGGCGATTGCGCGCTGCACCGCGGCGGTGGTCCCGCCGAGGTCGCGGCCCTGCACGGCACAGTCGACGTCAATCACGCGCTGCACCGTGTAATGCGCAATGACGGCGGGATCGATGGTATGGCGGATCGTCGCGAGGTTGCCAAGGAACTGCGCCGGCGGCCCGGCAGCGCCGCTAGTCAGCGGAAGATTCTCGATTTGCGCGATCGACTGGGTGGTTTGAATCGGCGCCTGAGTGACCACGTTGTAATTGACGCCGTTGACCGGATCGAGCCAGTAATTCGGCGAAATCAGGCTGTTGCCGCTCAACGAGGAGAGCAGCGCCGCGGCGACCTGCTGCTCGGTGATGCCGAGTTCGAGCGCCTTGTTGCGATCGACTTCGATGCGGAACGCCGGGTAGTCGAGCGGCTCCGCGATGCGCAGATCGGTCACGCCCGGGATGACCGCCATCGCGGACTTCAAGCGCGACGCGATCTGATAGTCGGCCTGCAGGTCGTTACCCGAGACCTGCACATCGATCGCCGCGGGCAGGCCGAAGTTGAGCACCTCGTTGACGATATCGGCAGCCTGAAAATAGCCAGTCACGTTGGGGTAATCCGCGCGCATCATCTCGCGGATGCGCTGCTGGTAGAGCGCCGTCGGCCGATGATTGGGGGTGAGCTGAATGAGTATCTCGGCGTCCTGCCCGCCGATATTGTCGGTGGGATAGAACGCGAGGTCATACGATATCGGCAGGCCGATATTGTCGCTGACGCCTTCAATCTGGCCCGGCGGAATGATCTGGCGGATCGAGCGCTCGATGTCGTCGACGATCAGTTCGGTGCGCTCGATACGGGTACCGGTAGGCGCCCGCACATGCAGCTTCATCAGGCCGGCGTCGACCGTCGGAAAGAAATCCTCGCCCGCGACCGAGAGCAGCGGGAGAGTGCCGACGATGAGTAGCGCCACCGCCGCAAGCGAGATCGTGCGATGCGCGATAAACCCTGCGAGTGCGACGCCATAGCCGCGGCGAACGCGCTCGAAGCCGGCCTCGAAGCGACGCAACAACCCTCCCCAAAGGCCGGTACCCGGATTTTCCTGGTGTTGTTCAGGAAGCAGGTAGGAGGCCATCGTTGGCACCAGCGTGCGCGAGAGCAGGTACGAGGTAAGCATCGCGAAAACCACCGCCTCGGCCAGCGGCGTAAACAGAAAGCGCTCGACCCCGCTCAGCAGCACGACGGGGAAAAAGACGATGCAGATCGAGAGCGTGCCGACGAAGGTCGGTGTGGCGATTTGGTAGGCGCCGTCGAGGATCGCGGCGAGCAGCGGCTTATGCATCGCGTGGTTGCGATGCATGTTCTCGATTTCAACCGTGGCGTCATCGACCAGCATCCCGACCGCCAGCGAAATCCCGCCGAGGGTCATCGTATTGATCGTTTGGCCGGCCAGCTTGAGCCCCACGATCGCGGTCAGAATCGAAAGCGGGATCGAGGTGATCACGATGACCATGCTGCGCGGCGAGCCGACGAACATCAGGACCATCAGCGCGACCAGCACGGCGGCGATCACCGCCTCGCGCACCACCTCCCATAGCGAGGCGCGGACGAAGGCCGACTGATCGAAGGTCAGCGAAATCTTCATCCCTTTGGGCGCGACGGCCTGGATCTCCGGCAGGCGGGCGCGCACCGCGTCGACCACGCTGAGCGTCGAGGCGGCGGCATGCTTGATCACCAGCAGGAAGGTGCCGGGGCGCCCGTCGACGCGGACCACGTTGGTCTGCGGCTGATGGGTATCGCTGACCGGCGCGACGTCGCCGAGAAAAATCGGCGCGCCGTTGACGAAGCGGATCGGCAGACGGTTGAACTCCGCGACCTTCGACGGGCTCATGTTGAGGTCGACGTTGTACTCGTAATCTCCCATCCGCGCGGTGCCCGAGGGAATCACCACGTTGGTGGTGGCCAGCGCGTTGCCGACGTCGACCGGCGAAAGCTTGTCGGCGTAGAGCGCCTGCGGATCGAGATTGACCACCACCGCCCGCTGCACGCCGCCGAGCGGCGCGGGCGACGAGAAACCCGGAATCGTGAAGAGCTGCAGACGGAGGAAGTTCAGGCCGTAGTCGAATAACTGCTGGCCCGAGAGCGTGTCGCTGAAGATATTCAGTTGCGCGACCGGGACGTTGGCGGCGTTGTAGGAGATGATTTGCGGCGGAGTGGTACCCAGCGGCGCCTGGCGCAGGATGGTTTCCGAAACCGCGTTGATTTGCGCGATCGCGCCGCCAATGTCGGTGCCGGGCTGGAAATAGATCTTGAGCAGCCCGATTCCAGTGAGCGATTCCGACTCGATATGCTCGATGCCATCGACCGTCGTCGAATAGGCGCGCTCGCTGATGATCACCATGCGGCGCTCCATGTCGAGCGCGGAGAGTCCCGGGTAGTTCCAGACCACCATCACGACCGGAATATCGATCGCCGGAAAAATGTCGATATTCATCAGCGCGAATGACAGTGCGCCGAGCACCAGCATCAGCAGCGCCATGACTGCCACCGACAGTGGGCGTCGCAATGCCAGCCGAACCAGCCACATCATGATCGTTTACTCTCCGGCGCAACGGCGACGAGCGCGCGGGACGACGCCTCGGGCCAACGTCCAGCACCTGTCCCGCGCCTCGCGATCGTTGCACGCATCATCCGTGCCGTCCATTGGGCGCCGTGGATTATCGGCTAATCGGCGCCGCGGACTTTCCAATTGGCGAAACGAGAATACATATTATCGATAATTCTACGCTTGACACGACAATCGGTTATCGATAATCGATTACAAAGGGTTGAAGGTGAAATTGAAACCCGCCGATATCGCCCGCGAGTCGCTAGCCGATCGCGTCCGCCAGGTCCTCATCGATCGCATCTTCGACGGCTCCTATCCGCCGAACACGCGCCTGATCGAGATGCAAATCGCGCGCGAGCTGAACATCAGCCAGACTCCGGTCCGCGAGGCCCTACGCGCGCTCGAGGCGGCGCGCCTGGTCGAAACCCAACCGTACCGCGGCACCCGCGTGCGGCGGATCAGCGACAGCGAAAGGCGCGAGGCCTGCCAAGTGCGCGCGGTGCTCGAGGAACTGGCCGCGCGGCTCGGTGCCGCGCGCCTGCGCGAGCATTTGCGCGAGTTGCGCGTCGAGGCCGATGCGGCGCTCGCCGCGGCCCGGCAGAACGACGTCGTCCGCTATCTCCATCATAACGTCCGCTTCCATGGGATGATCGTCGAGGCGGCGGACAATGCCGTCCTGCGGCGGACCTGGGAATCGCTGGGCTTCTCGGTTGGTGCCCGGGTCCGCGCCGCGCGGACCACGGGCGACATGATCGCGGTCGCCAAGGAGCATCGCCAGATTATCGACGCCCTGGCGCGCGGCGACGGCAAGGCCGCCGCCCGTCTGTTGCGCCGTCATGTAGAAGTGATCGTCGGCAGCGCGAGCGAAGCCGAGCCGCGCACTTCCAATCATGCGCGGCGGTGGGCGGGCGAGCCTGGGGAGGGAGACGCGATCGTCAGGAGCGCGGTCCGCTGAACGGTCGGCGCTATTTCGAACGACACCCGCGGTCACATATCGGGCAGGCGAAATCCGGTCGCGCCGAGCGGCAGGTTGGCGCGGCGATGGAGCGCCGCGGCGAAGCTCGCAAGTTCCGCGTCGCGCCAGGCCGGACCGATCAGCGTTACGCCGACCGGAAAGCCGCGGGCGGTGAACGCGCTGGGCACCGCGATCGCAGCAAGATCGAGCAGATTGGTAAAATTCGTATAGTAGCCAAGATTGGTATTGAGCCGGATTGGATCGGCCAGCACCTGATCGACCCGATATGACGTGCCGGCAGTCGGCACGAGCATAAATTCGATGTTGCGCCAGTTGCGATGGATTGCGTGCGCCAGATCCTGGCGCCGATGCTGCGCGTTGAAGACGTCGACCGCGCTGAAGCCGCGACCCTGTTCGAGGATCTGGCGGACCACCGGATGTATGTCGCCGGCATGCGCGGAAAGAAACCCGGCGAATTCGGCGATGCGCTCGGCGACCCACGGCCCGTATAGCAAACCGGCGGCTTCGAGCCACGGCGCGAAGTCGATCTCGACCGGCGTGCCGCCGATCGCGATGACACCGTCGATCGCGCGATCGAAGAGCGTGAGGGCCTCCGTATCGCCGAAAAATTCACGCCGGGCCGCGTTGGGAATGCCGAAACGGAAGCGCTCCGGAATTGGCGTAAACGCTAGTGAGTATTGCGGCGGCGCCGGACGCGCATAGGCATAGGCTTCATCAAAGCCCTGGGCCACGCGCAGAACGTCGAGCGCGTCGGGCACGGTGAGCGCCAGGACGGTGACGCAATCGATCGGACGGCAGGCAGGCACTAGCCCGCGGCTGCTGATGAGGCCGAGCGTCGGTTTCAGGCCTACCAGGTTGTTGAAGGCGGCCGGAACTCGGCCGGAACCGGCGGTATCGGTGCCGACGGCAAGCTGACCAGTCCGCTGGCCACCGCGACTGCCGACCCGGAACTCGAACCGCCCGGCACCATCGCAGGATCGAACGGATTGCGCGGAGTGCCGTACGGCGAGCGCGTTCCGGTCAGCCCCGTGGCGAATTGATCGAGGTTGGTCTTGCCGATCATGATCGCGCCAGCCGCCAGTAATTGATCGATGACCGGTGCGGACTCGCGCGGTTGATAGGCAAACGCGGGACACGCCAGCGTGGTCGGCGACCTTTTATATCGATGCTGTCCTTGACGGCGAACGGAATACCGAAGAGCGGTAATCGATCGATTTCGGATTGGCGACGGACGAGTGCCTCGGCCTCAGCGAAAACGGCGTCTGGCGCGCGGCGCGAGATCCAGACGGCGTCATCGCCGGCGGCGTCGATCCGGCGGAACACTTCCGCGACAACCGCAGTGGGAGTAATGGTGGCGTTGCGGTATGCACCGCGCAACCGATCCAGGTCGAAACTGATTTGAGTCATGTGGCTGCCGCGATAATTGCAGGCCGGGCGGATGCAGGCAATTCACGCCCGAGCGCGGACGTGCGATGCGTCACTGATGCGGCGATACAACGCCGCAGTGCCGCGATCGCCGGCGCATCGGTATTTTTGCGCTCGAGCGGACGCGCGGCGACGATCAGCGGCTCAATCGCGCTCGCGCCGAACACGCCGCCCTGCATACCAACCATCGCGATCGCCGCCTCGTGATTGCTCTTATCGGTGGCTCCCGTGCAGTCGGTGAGCAGCAGGCATTCGAAGCCGCGATCGTTGGCTTCGCGCATGGTGGTATGCACGCAGACGTCGGTGGTGATGCCGCTCAGCATCATATGCGTCACGCCGCGCGTGCGCAGGATATGCTCGAGGTCGGTGGCATAGAAGGCGCCCTTGCCGGGTTTGTCGATGACTATTTCACCGGCGGCCGGCGCCAGATCGGGAATGATCTCCCAGCCCGGCTCGCCGCGGACGAGAATCCGGCCGCGCGGTCCCGGTTCGCCGATCCCCGGGCAGACGCGTTTGCTGCGCCACCGTTTGTTTTCCGGCAAATCGGCGAGTTCCGGGCGATGTCCCTCGCGCGTATGGATTACCATCATCCCCGGCAATGCCCGCACCAGCCCCAGCAGCCGGCGGATCGGTTCGATTGTCGCGCGGGTCAGGCTGATATCGTAACCCATCGCGTCGACGTATCCGCCCTCGCCGCAAAAATCGACCTGCATATCGATTACGATGGGGGCGACGCGGGCCGGCTCGACCCCGCCATCGAACGGCCAGACGTACGGATCGCCGCGTCAGGAACTCGGCATCCTCGCGCGTGTAAATATCATTGGTGATGACGGCAAGTTGAAACGGGCCGTGCATTTTGCGGCATAGCCATTCGACCAGCGCGGTCTTTCCCGAACCGACGGAACCGCCGACACCGATTTTGAGCGGCTTCGGAATCATGAGCGGAACAGCCGCTCTGCGAGCCGCGCATGGCGCATCGCGGCAATCTCGAGCGCCGGGGCGAAACTCGACATTTCGTCAATTGTGCCCAAGGCCGCATCGGCCGCAAGCCCCGCTATCAATGGCGCCAGCTTGCGCAGGATGATCTGGCCCTGCATCTGCCCGAACGGAACCAGCCGCAGCGCCGCGGACGCACCGCGAGCACCGGCTCGGCCGCCGCCTCGACCTGTAGATACCAGGTCGGCTCGACCGCGATGATCGCGCCGGGAGCGAGCGTCGTGCCAGTGGCAAGCGCCAGCGCGACCGCGCGGCCCGCCGAGGAGCGCAGGCGCCGGCGGCCCCAGCGGCGCTCCTCGGCAGTCATCACGACCGTGTCGCGCTCCTTGCCGACTAGTATTTCGTCCGCGATCGCCGCGGGGATATGCTCGATCACTAGCATGTTCAAAAGAGGAAATAGCGCTGGGCCATCGCGAGCTGTTTCGCTGGTTCGCAAGTGAGTAGTTCGCCGTTGGCGCGAACTTCGTAGGTTTCCGGATCGACTTCCATAGTGGGCAGAAAGCTGTTGTTGATCATGTCGCTCTTGGACAACCCGCGGCATCGGCTGACCGCGACCGCCCGGCGCGCGAGACCCAGATGATCGTGAATTCCGCCCTCGGCCGCCGCGCGCGACAGGAACGTCAGTGAGGTTTCGCCTATGGCGCGCCCGAACGCCGCGAACATCGGCCGGTAGATCACCGGTTCGGGCGTGGGAATCGACGCATTCGGATCGCCCATCGCGGCCCACGCGATCATCCCGCCCTTGAGTACCAGTGCGGGTTTTACGCCGAAGAACGCCGGATGCCATATGACCAGATCGGCCAGGCGGCCGGCCTCGATCGATCCGACTTCATGCGCCACGCCATGCGCGATAGCTGGGTTGACTGTATATTTCGCGACATAGCGCCGGGCGCGCATATTGTCGGCGTTGCCGTGCTCGCCGGGCAACGCCCCGCGTTGGAGAAGTCCGCGATGCCGCGAGATGCCGCTCAGGGTTCAGAGTCCGGATAGGCGCAGCATGCGGGACAGATGATACAATTAGCTAATGCAATAATTGATCGGCGGCCGCAGTTGCCAACCGTGCTACTCATTGCTCACTGAGCGCCCACGTTCTGATCAGATGATAGGCAATCGCGATCGGCGGCGGCACCCGGATACCATCGACCTGCTTTCCCGCGATCAGTTCGCGCGCCAAGCCGCGCTCCAGCCAGCGCACCTCGGCGATCTCGATGTCGTCCGCCTTGACGGCGCGGCTTTCGGCCTTGGCAAAACATCCGATCATCAGCGAGGACGGAAACGGCCACGGCTGCGTCGCATGATAAGTCACCTCGCCGATCTTCACCGCGGCTTCCTCCATCAATTCGCGCCGCACCGCCTCCTCGATCGTTTCACCCGGCTCGACGAAGCCGGCCAGCGCCGAGAACATTCCGGGCGGAAAATGCTTGCCGCGGCCGACCAGGCACGCCTCATCGTGGGTCGCGAGCATGATCACCACCGGATCGACGCGCGGAAAATGCTCGGCCTTGCACTGGCCGCACAGGCGCCGGTAGCCGGCGTCCATAATTTTCGTCGGCGCGCCGCAGCGCGGGCAAAAACCGTGGCGCTGATGCCAATCGATCAGCGCCTTGGCCTGCGCGATCATCGCCGCATGTTCGGTCGATACTATCTGTCCCGCCGTCCGCGCCTCGCGAAAATGTCCTAGTCCGGCTATCGGACCTTTCGTCGCCGGAGCGTCGGCATCGGAGACATCGAGCGCAAATACCGCCCGGTCACCGGCGAGTCCCATGAAGATGCAAATGGCTTCGGCGCCGGCCAGCGCGTCCACAACTTCCGGCCGCAACAGGCCCAGCTCGAGCGGAGGATCGGACTTCTCCGGCCCGCGCAGAAACGGCTCGAGCCGCCACATCGGAAGAACCAGTGACGACGAATCGCGCCGCCTGGATTCTATCCACTTTGTATCGGTGCGTTTTTCGCTGGCGCGGTTAAGCGGATTGCCCGCAAATGGAATCATTCGGTCTCTCCCGGAACACGCCATAAACAGCGAGGCCGTGCGCGTTCCCTGCAAACTAGACCGATTTCGCCGCGAAATGCACGTGCGGCGGGGCCATCCTGCGATCCTCTAATTTGGCATTTGCGCCACCGCTTATGCCTTTTCGACTTTCACACCCAGGGCATCGCACGACGCTGGCAGCTTCGCCGATTTCGCTATGTTTCTCCGCTCCTTCACTATGGGTTCGTTAAAGGCCCGGCTTCTCCGCGTCATGCGCGTGCCCGATAGCGTGGCGCAGCCGGCGATCCAGCTTAGCGCAGTTGAAAATCACCTTTCCCGAATGCACCGATTCAACCGCGTCGAGCGCGACCGTGAAGTCACCGGCGTTCTCGACGTAGATTACCAGCTCGGGCCGTCCGTTCGGCGCGACCGCCCGCACGGCACCAAACTCTTCGCCGCCATCCGATACGAAAGTCTGAAATCCAATTGCGATTTTCTCTGGCATGATTCGTTCCTCGCGTTGTTTGGGTATGTAGTCAGCTACCGCCGCCGGCCACCCGCTCGGCACTCGCTACGGAGCTGACCGCCGCCGGTTGGATCTCCGCTGCCGGTCCGGCTTCACGCTTTCCGCCATGGAACCGATCGGACAGGCGCTCGACCACGACGAACAGCACCGGCACCAGAAAGATCGCGAACGCGCTCGAGAAGACCATTCCGACGATCGTGACCGTACCGATCAGGCGACGTGCCACGGCGCCGGCACCGATCGCGTTCCACAGCGACAACAGGCCGAAGATGAGGCGAACGACGTCATCAGGATCGGTCTCAGACGGATACGCGCGCCGTTGAGTGCGGCCTCGACGAGGGACTCGCCCGACTCCAGTTGCGCTTTGGCGAACTCGACGATCAGGATGGCGTTCTTGGCCGATAGTCCGATCAGCATGATCAGCCCGATCTGCGCGTAGATGTCATTGTCGAACCGGCGCGACCAGAGCCCGACAAACGCCCCGCAAACCGCCACCGGCACGCTCAGCAGCACGCTGAACGGCAGCGACCAGCTTTCATACAGCGCGGCCAGGATCAGAAACACCAGCGCTAATGACAGCGCGAAGACACCCGCCCCGCCGTCCGCGACCGACTGCTGGTAAGAGATGCCGTTCCAGGCGTACCCCATGTCACGCGGAAGTACCTGGTTGGAGACCGCGACGACCGCTTTCATCGCGTCGCCGGTGCTATAGCCCGGCCCGGGGAGCGCGAAAATCTCGATGCTGCGGTATTCGTTGAAGCGCGTAGTATATTCCGCGCCGAACACCTGATGCATATCGACCAGCGTCGACAGCGGCACCATCGTGCCCGCACTGTTGCGCACATAGAACTGTCCAACGTCGGTGGCCTTGGTCCGATACTGCGGCTCCGCCTCGACAAAGACCTTCCATACTCGTCCGAAGCGGTTGAACTGGTTTACATAGTAGCCGCCAAGCAGGGTCTGCAACGCACGATAGACCTCGTCGATCGATACGCCGAGCTTGAATACCTTGTCCTTGTCGACGTTGGCGAACATTTGCGGCACCGACGGGCTGAAGGTCAGATTCATTCGCGTGATCTCGGGCCGTTGACGCGCCGCGGCAAGAAACTTCTGCGTGTTCTGCCAGAGATAATTCACGTCATGGCCGCCGCGGTCCTGGATGAAAAAATCGATGCCGCTGGCCTGGCCGATTCCGGGTATCGCCGGCGGCAGGAAGGCGAACGCCTGCCCGTCGGGCAGCGCGGCGAGCTTGCGGTTCACGTCGGCGACGATTGGGATCGACTGCAGTGCGGGCGTCCTGCGTGCGGGATATGGCTTCAGCAGGCAGAGCGATCCGGTAATGCCCGCCATGAAGGCCGTCGGGATGAAGACCGCCGACAGCACCAGCGCGATCCCGACTAGCGCGCCGCCGACTTCGTCCATCGCTTCGATCGCCGCAGCGCGCGGCGCCTGCCCCTGCTCGATCTTCGCCGTGATCGCTTCGACCACCACGATGGCGTCATCGACCACCAGGCCGACGGCCAGCACCAGCGCCAGCAGCGAGAGCGTATTGACCGAGAATCCGACCGCCGGGAAAAACATGAACGCGCCCACCAGCGACACCGGAATCGTGATGATCGGGATTAGCGTCGCGCGCCAGCTCTGCAGAAAGATGAAGACCACCAGCACTACCAGACCGATCGCCTCGAGTGGCCAAGCGGTTTCCGGCCGACATGAAGGCGACGCTGACGCTCGACACCACGGTGCCGGTGACGGAGGGCGCCTGGGAGATCGTCGTAACGCTAGATTAGTGACGCCGCACTTCGCGTCCCCGCACCCAGTGAAGCATCACTTTCGCGTCTGACGGTGCAGGCGCGATGCCGCGCAATTGGTGTACCCGAGTCGAGTGGCGCCGCCCGGCATGCCCTCGGTACCGGCATTATTGATTGCCACGTCGAGCCGTCCGAAACGCGCGACGGTCTTGTCGATCAGAATTCTCGGCGAATAGCGGCGATGTGGTTCGCGCCGGACAACTGCTGTTTCAGATCGATGAATTGAAACACAATAATCCGCATTGAAAACAGCGAGGACGGACAATCCGTGGGAAGGCCATATCGGGTTCGAGATACGTTCGAGGAGTTCGCGCCGGCGCTGGCCGAAGCCGCGAGCCATCGCGCGAGCCGCCGCATTTTGCGCCGCTCTCGCGATGGCTGCGGAAGCATGCCAAAAAAGCGCGCCGATAGTTGCGCCGCCGGCGCCGGAAGTCGTGGTGACCAAGGTCATCCAGCGCGACGTGCCGCTGTACTCTCGCGTCAAGCAGTGACGGAGATCTTCGGATAAATGTCGGCGTTGACGAAGCCTTCGGTTGTCCCGTAATTTTCGGATCACAGAATGGGCGAATCAGCGGAGCGTGCTGGCCGGTATGCGCGGCGCGTAAGGTGAATCAAGGAAGCTCTCTCGGCTTTTTCAGTTGCCAGGTCAAATGCGCCTTTACCGTCGGCCATTCACTGGCAATGATGCTGTAGACGCAAGTATCGCGGAGAGTTCCATTGGCCGCCAGCTCCAGGCAGCGCAGGATTCCATCGAGCTTCGCCCCCAGCCGTTCGATCGCGCGCCGGCTCTGATGATTAAAGAAGTGCGTCCTGAATTCGACCGCGATGCAATTCAAGGTCTCGAAGGCGTGCTCCAGCAACAGCAGCTTGGCTTGCGTGTTAAGACTGGTCCGCTGCATCCGCCGGCGATACCACGTACCTCCGATTTCCAGACGGCGGTTGACCGCATCGACATTCAAATAATTCGTCATGCCCACGGCTTCGCCGGTCGCGTTGTCGATGACCGCAAAGGGCAACACCGTGCCGGCGGCTTGCAGGCCGAGCCGCTGCTCGATTAGCGACTCCATCGTCTGCGGCGCGGGAGCCCACGTGTACCACAGATTATATAGCTCGCCATCCTTGACCGCTTCGCTAAGCTCATCGCGATGATTAAGCGTGAGCGGCTCGAGCGTCACGATCGAACTTCGCAAGGTAACCGGTTCAAGCCAGGACATTGTCAGTGATTACTCACCTGCTCGGCTCGCCGAGGCTAGAGCGGGCGGCAGAACCTGGTCCTGCCGCCCGCTGGCTATGACGCTCGCGACTGACGCGGATTGTCAGGCGGTGGCCGCGAGTGGACCGCGGAGCAGTTTGCCCGGCAGCGCGCCCGTATGCTCATTGTTGCGCATCAGGACCTCGCCGTTGACGATCGTCGCCTTGATCCCGACCGACTTCTGCTTCAGGCGCCGCGCGCCCGCCGGCAGATCGTATTCGAGCGTCGGCATCGTCGGTGAAATCGTCTGCGGATCGAAAATCGCGAAATCGGCAAAGTTGCCCTCGCGGATCATTCCGCGCCCCTGCAAGCCCCAGAATGACGCCAGCTCGAACGTGATCTTGCGGATAGCGTACTCGAGCGTGAGCGCCTGGCGCTCGCGCACCCAATGGCCGAGCAGATGGGTCTGAATGGACGAATCCATGATCTGCGAGACGTGCGCGCCGGAGTCCGAAAAGGTCACGACCGATCGCGGATGGCGCATCATGCCCAGCACGATGTCCTGATCTTCGTTGACAATCGGCTGGATGAAAAACTGCTTCAGATGTTTTTCGAGCGCGAGATCGATAATCACCTCAAGCGGATCCTTGTTCGCTTCTTTTGCGATCTGGGCGATCGACCGATAGGGCGGCAGCGGTTTGTCGAACAGGAACAGGTAATCGAAATTGGGCTTGCGGGCCTCCGCGCCGATCGCGTGGTCGGGCTTCGTCATATACTCGCGAGCGGCCGCCAGCAGCGCGCGGCGCGATTCCGGATTGCGCAGCGCGGCCTCCTGCTCGGCCAGCGGCAGTTGGCGCATTTCGGACCATACCGGAGTCTTGTCGAAGGGCATCGCGGTCTCGAACGAGAGCAGCGAGCTGATCCAGCGGCTGGTGCCCTGCGCGAGCATCCGGCCGCCCAGCGCGACGGTCTCGTCGATCATCTGAAAGTACGGCCGCCAGGTATGCGGCGCCTTGCGAATCGCGACGACGCCGAACGTCGTCGGCACCCGGGTTTCGAGCGCCAGGCGTTGCAGGCGGCCGAGAAAATCGCGCATGCGCTCGGGGTCGCGCTCGATATCCTCCTGGGCAAGCTCGAAAACTCCGGCGCCTAGATCGCCCATCACGCCGACCAGGTCGCGGACCTCATCCCAGTTGGCGAGACGGCTCGCGACCGGCCGGCTGTCCGGCGTCTCATGGTTGCGATTGCGCGAAGTGCTGAAGCCCGCCGCGCCGGCTTTGATCGCGCCGCGCAACTCGCGCTTCATCGCAGCCAGATCCTCCGACGTCGCTTCGTCGGTAAAGGCCCGCTCGCCCATCACATAGGTGCGCAGCGCCGAATGGCCCATGTAGGCGGTATAATTGATGCCCTTGGGCAGCCGCTCGATCGCGTCGAGGTATTGCGGGAAGGAATCCCACGACCATTTGATCCCGGCTTCCATTGCCTTGGGCGAGATATCTTCGGCGCGCTCGAGATTGCGGATCACGCGCGCCCGGTCTTTCTCGGCGCATGGCGCGAGCGAGAACCCGCAGTTGCCCATCACCACGGTGGTGACGCCGTGCCAGCACGAGCAGGTGCCGAGCGCGTCCCAGAAGATTTGCGCGTCCATATGGGTATGGCCGTCGATGAAGCCGGGGGCGACGATGTGCCCTTCGGCGTCGATGACCTCTTTGGCCGAGTCGTTGATCTTGCCGATCGCGGCGATGCGCCCCTGCGCGATCGCCACATCGGCTTGATAACGCGGAAGCCCGGAACCATCGACGACGGTCCCGTTGCGAATGATCAGATCGTATGACATTTCTACCTCCTGGTAGGGAGCGGCGCCGCAGCGCGCGCCGGGCTTCCCGCCGTTTGAACTGTGCGCGTCTCCTTACGATCTTATCCGGGATTCACGCGCGAATGTAAAAGGCTTCCCGGATGAGCCTCGATTCCAGTGCGGCGCGGCGCGGGTTGCGCGCGCGATCATTTTTTGGCGCCGGGCAGATAATCGTCGAGCGGAACGCCCAGACTGTTGAGCGCCCACGACACCAGGTTGTACTGACCCACGGTGAACACCGCGTCCATCATCTGCTCCGTGTTGTAGCGCTCGGCAAGCACCTTCCAGGTTTCGTCGGAGACCACCGAATTCTCGAACAGGTCGTCCGCCGCCTGGATCAGCGCGGCGTCCTGCTTGCTCCATCCGGCCTTGGGGCCCTTGCCGATCCGATCGATTTCGTCGTCGGTGAGACCCGCCGCCTTGGCGATGCGCACGTGCTGCTCCCATTCGTACGGCGCCTGGTTGAGCCATCCGATGCGCAGGATCAGGATCTCGCGTTCGCGCGCCGCCAGGGTCTGCTGGTCGGAGAGGATATAGCTCGCGAACTTCGACCAGGCGCGCGCAAGCCGGGGATGATTCATCAGCACGCCGAAGATATTGACCACCTTGCCGTTGACTTTGGTCCGTTCGCCCAGCTCGCGGTCGGCCGCGCTGAGCGTCGCAAAGTCGCGCAAGGCTACTCGTTGTTTTCTCTCGACCATCGGATAATCCTCCAACTAGCTATCGAGCCTGCGGGCCGTATAGTCGCGTCACCGCGCGCCGGTCATGCGCTCAGCTTGGCCTCGTCCGCCGCCGACGGTCCTGTCACCTTGTAGAGCTTCTGCCCATTCTCCCACAGGATCTTGCGCCGCACGGACTCCTCGCAGTCCGAAAGTCCGCCTTTGATCCGGGCGTGCACTTCGTCGCCGAAGAGCGACGTCGGATGCGGAAAGTCGGTCTCGAAGAGCACGTTGTCGACGCCAATCTTGTCGATCAGGCGGCGCGGCGCGATCTGCTCGAACCAATAGCAGGCGTAGACATTGCGCGCGAAATACTCCGACGGCAGCCGATCGAATTCCGGATGCTCCTCGGCCACGCTGTTGCCCTGGAACTGGTAATCCATCGCCTCGAGCACGAAGGGAATCCAGCCGATGCCGCTTTCCACCGAAACGAACTTGATCTTCGGATAGCGCGCCAGCACTCCGGACATCAGCAGGTCGTTAAGCTGAAGGCCGTTGCGCAGGAAGATATCGACCGCGAGTTCCGCAAACGCCGCCATCTTGCCGTAGGTCGCGACGCGGCTTTTCAGCAGGCCTTCGGCCATATCGCCCGAGCCAATATGGAAGCTGATCGGCAAGTCCAGTTCGACCGCGACCTCCCACAGCGGATTCCAGTGCGCGTCGCCGAGCAGCGGCTTGCCCCAGTATTGCGGCTCGCCGGTGAACAGGATGCCCTTGTGGCCCATCGCGGCGCAGCGGCGAACTTCCTTGACCGCCGCGGCGACGTCCCAGAACGGAATCGAGGTGATCGGCAGCAGCCGGCGCGCATCGGCCGAGGCCCATTCGGTCTGCCAGTCATTGTAGATCTGGACACAGGTGATCATCAGTTCGGGATCATTGAGCTTCAGGAACTGCTGCGCGCCAAAGCCGCCCACATTCGGATACATGACCATCGCCCAGATACCCATCTGGTCCATGTACTTGAGGCGCGCCTTGGCATCGTACGCGCCCGGATGCATCCCCTCGTAATTTTTCGGCGGATTCTTGAAGGTTCCCACGCCGGCGGTCGCCGTCATTCCGACATTGCCGAGGCCCCGGCTTCCCGCCAGCACCCAGCGCTGCACCCCTTTGGCATCGGTCTCCACATGCGGCACGCGATCGCGCATGCTGGCCGGTGCACGGCTGGTCCACAGGTCGGGCGTTTCGGTCACATGGGTGTCGGCATCGATAATCGTATAAGCGCTCATGATATTTCTCCTTTGCTAATCTGGCGTTGTAGCGAGCCGCGAACGCACGCCCTTACAACGGTCGTCGCTCTCCGCCGCGCACCACTTTGCCCGGCCGTGCGCCGGTCTCGCGGCCATTTTCCTGGACCGCTTCACCGCTGACGAAGGTCGCGACGTAGCCCGCCGCGGTTTGCATCAGGCGCGGCATGCCGGCCGGCAAATCGTTGATCATCTCCGGATGATTCAACTGCAAGCCGTTGAAATCGATCAGGTTGACGTCGGCCTTCATCCCCGGCTCAAGCGTGCCGCGGTCATACATCCCGAACAGGCGCGCGCCGTCGCGTGAAAGCTTTTTGACCACGAACTCCAGCGGCAGATGAAACGGATCATCCGCACCATGACCGCGCACCCAATGGGTCAGCATATAGGTCGGCACGCTCGCGTCGCAGATGACGCGCACGTGGGCGCCCGCGTCGCTGCCGCCGAGCGCGGTCAGCGGATGCCGGATCATCGAATGGATCGCGTTCTCGGTGGCGTCGGCATAGCCGGCCGCCGCGTACATCAGAAAGGCGCGCCCGTCCTGCTCGAGCATCAGGTCGTAGGCGACTTCGCGCGGGGTGCGTCCTTCGCGCCGGGCGATCGCGGCGATGCTGTTATCCTTGTTCGGGGTATAGCTGAGCGGATATCCCATCGGATAGGTCCGCTCCCACATGATGTCCATCTTGTAGATGAGCGACATTCCGGTGGTATTGGGATCGTTGTCGGCCAACAGCCGCGCCCTGAACTCAGGCTTGCGCAGCATCGCGACGCGATCCGCCAGCGCCATATTTTTGAGTGGCGCGAAGGCCGGGAAGTACTGAAACGGATTGTCGCCCTGCACGCTGAACAGCGTGCATACCGGACGCGCGAAGACCTGCGGGATGATCTTCGCGCCGCCGCGCGTCGCCTCCTCGCAGATTCTGAGCTCCTCGCGCCACTGGTTCGCGTCGGAGTTGTGCTGAATCAGCAGAAAGGTGATCGGACAGCCAGTGCTTTTCGAGATGCGGCTCATCAGTTCGACTTCGGCCGGCAGGCCGGGCAGATCCTCGCCGCCGACGCCCGCCGGAACCCATTCGAGCAGGCCGCGGCCGACCTGCTTGATCGCGCTCGCGATCGCGCTCAGCTCCGCTTCCGAGGCGTAGGTCCCGGGGACCGGCTCGCCGTCATTGGCGACGTGGATCGGCGTGCGCGAAGTCGAAAAGCCCAGCGCACCCGCCATGATCGCCTCGCGGGTCAGCGCCGCCATCTTCGCCATATCGTCGGCGTTGGCGGGTTTATTCTTCGCGCCGCGCTCGCCCATCACGTACGCGCGCAGGGCTCCATGCGTGAGCTGTGTGCCTACGTCGAGGGTGCGCGGCATCGCGGAGATCACGTTGAGGTATTCCGGAAAGCTCTCCCAGCCCCACGGAATTCCCTTGATCAGCGAGGCGCTGGGAATATCTTCGACGCCCTCCATCAACGCAATCAGCCATTCGTGCTGGTCGGGTGCGACCGGCGCGAAGCCCACGCCGCAGTTGCCCATCACGACCGTGCCCACGCCATGCCACAACGACGGCGCGAGCTGCGGATCCCAGGTCACCTGGCCATCGTAATGCGTATGGACATCGACCCACGCGGGGCATACCAGCAGGCCGTCCGCATCGATCGTCCTGCGCGCGGAACCGAGCTTCGTGCCGACCTCGGTGATCTGGCCATTGGTGAACGCGACATCGGCGGTTAAGGCCGGCTTTCCCGTACCATCGACCACCGTTCCGCCCTTAATCAATACGTCATTCATAGGACACGTCTCCTGGGTTCGTAACGGACCCTCAAAGCGTTGCTGTGCTGACGATACTAAACAACCTGTAGCCCGACAAACTCTTTGATCATGCGACCGCCCGGCTGGCTTTACGGCGCGATAATCGATCGAGAATGACCGAACATATCTGGCGCAGGGCTTCCCAAGGTTATGCGCGATAACCTGTGCCGCCGGCCCGCCTCGCCGACGATCTCTGCCGCGCTCCAGCCGGCCGCCGCATGCGCCGATCGGGCGGCGGATTGCCTTGCTGTTTTGTTCGTCCCGAATCTAAAGTGGGGATAATTCGGCGGGGCTCACAAAGGAGACGCAAATGAAAGTCGGCATGACGCTCCAATTGACCAGTTTCGGCAACAAGCCGGACCTCGAGACCTATCAGGACGAACTCTCCCTCATGGAGATCTCCGAAGCGCTCGGCTTCGATTCAGTCTGGGCGCTCGATCATCACTTCACCGGTTACGTGATGTCGCCCGATCCCACGCAACTGCTGACCTATGTCGCCGGGCGCACCAAGCGCATGCAGCTCGGCACGGCGGTGATCGTGCTGCCGTGGCATGACCCGGTCGAAATCGCGGAAAAGATCGCCCTGCTCGACGTGGTCTCGGGCGGCCGGACGATCTTCGGCTTCGGCCGCGGCGCCGCGACGGTCGAGTACAACGGCTTCCGGATCAACATGGAGGAGGCCCGCGACCGTTTCGTCGAGAGCGCGATTATCATCCGCAAAGGACTGACCCAGCCAAGCTTTTCGTTCGATGGCAAGTACTACAAGATTCCGGAGATCCAGATTCGCCCGCGCCCGATCTCTCATCCGGAGAACCGCTTCTACGCCTCGAGTGTGAGTCCCGAATCAGCCGAGATCATGGCGAAGCTGGGCCTGGGCGTGTTGATCATCGCGCAGCGGAGCTGGGAAGACACGGCGGCGGATTACGCGCGGTATTGCGAAACCGCGATCGCCAACCAGATCACGCCGCGCCCGCCGATCGGCCTGCTCAACATCCTGGTCTCCGACGATCCGCGTGAGGCCGCCGAGCTGGGCAATCGCCATCTCGAAGCGATGTGGGACTCGATTGACAACCACTACCACTTCTCCGACGGCCATCTGCGCGGCGTCAAGGGCTATGAGTTCTACGCCAAGCTCGAGAAAACCTACAGCAAGCTGCAGGCCGACGCCGAGGCCAAGGTCAAGGCGATCGAGTTCTTCCGCAGCCTGCATGCCGCGGGAACGCCGGAGCAGGTGCTCGAAAAACTGCGCTACATCCATCAGACGGTCGCGCTCGAGCACGTTATCGGGACGTTCGCATTTGGCGGCTTGCCCTATCCGAAGCTCGAACGCAGCTTCAAGCTGTTCGCGGAAAAGGTGCTGCCGGTACTGAAAAACGACCCGGCCTTCGCCTATCCGCACGATCGGATCGGTCACGCGCAGGTGGGCGCGAGCAAGTAGCCGGAACCACTGACTAAACGGCGGAGCGCGCGGCACCGGCAATGTTTGCGCAACGCGAACCGTTTCTGCGATGGTCATTGGTCGAAGCGGCGCCGCCGGTCGAAAACTTCGGTCGGCCGAGCGGCGTTTGACAGTTACGATTTTTCCCGGTTTATTCCGGTCCACGATTAAACGGGGACAAAGATTTTCAATTCACTTTTACGGGGCAAAGCATTTATGGGGACTTCATTACAGCAGGATGCGACCGTCGCCAGCCGCGGCGCGGTCGAACAGTACGACGCGATTATTATCGGCGCCGGCGTAACCGGCCTCTATCAGCTCTATCGGCTGCGCCAGTTGGGTATTTCGGTACGCCTCTTCGACGACGGTGACGGCGTGGGCGGCACCTGGTATTGGAACCGCTATCCCGGCTGCCGCTTCGATTCCGAGAGCGAAACCTATGGCTACTCGTTCTCGAACGAGTTGCTGCAGGAATGGGACTGGAAGGAGCACTATTCCGGTCAGCCGGAGAACGAGCGCTACCTCAACTATGTCGCGGACAAGTTCAAACTGCGCCCCGATATCCAGCTCAAATCGCGGCTCACCTCGGCGGTCTATGACGAGAGCGCGAATCGCTGGGACCTCAAGTTCGAGGACGGTCGCCGTGCGCGCACCCAGTATTTGATCGGGGCGGTCGGAATCCTGTCGGCGCGTTTCACGCCTCCGTTCGAGGGAGTCGAGAGCTTCAAGGGACGATCGCTGCATACCGGCACCTGGCCGAAGGAACCGGTGAACCTCGCCGGCAAGCGCGTCGCGGTCATCGGTACGGGACCCACCGCGGTTCAGCTCATCACGGAAATCGCCAAGGAAGTCGGCCACCTCACGGTTTTCCAGCGCACGCCGAATTACTGCGCGCCGTTGCGCAACGCGCCTGTCACCGCGGAGACCCAGCAGCGGTTCAAGGATACCTATCACGAAATTCACCAGCGAATCCGCGAGACGCCGGCCGGCTTCGCCTACGACTTCGACCCGCGCAAGACCTTGGAAGTGCCGCGCGAGGAACGGCTGGCGCTATATGAAAAGCTGTGGGCGATGCCCGGATTCTCGAAATGGCTGGGCAATTTCCACGACATCATGAGCAACCGCGAGGCTAACGAGGACTTCGCCGAATTCGTGCGCGACAAGATTCGCGCGCGGGTCAAGGATCCGGCGGTGGCGGAAAAGCTCGTGCCCAAGGACCATCCATTCGGCTCCAAGCGGGTCCCGCTCGAAAGCGGCTATTTCGAGCAATTCAATCGGGACAACGTGCTGCTGGTTGACGTGCGCGAGACGCCGATCGAGCGCGTCACGCCCAAAGGCATCAAGACCAGCGACCAGGAATACGAATTCGACATCATCATCTATGCCACCGGCTTCGACGCGGTCAGCGGCGCGCTGACTCGCATCGACATCCGCGGTCAAGGCGGGCGCACCTTTAAGGATACCTGGGCCGACGGTCCGCGTACCTACCTGGGCATCCAGACCGCCGGTTTCCCGAATTTCTTCATCGCGACGAACTCCGCCTTCTGTAATTACCCGGTGTGCGCTGAAATGATCGTGGAATGGATCACCGATTGCCTCCGCTACATGAGCGAGAAGGGCTTCAAGCGCATCGCGCCGACCCCGCACGCGGAACAGGCCTGGGTTGAGCATGCCGCCGAATTGGCCAGTCACACGTTCCTGAGCGGTACGTCGTCGTGGTTCATGGGCACGAATATTCCGGGCAAGAAGCCGGCCCTGCTGCTCTACGCGAACAGCGCGCCGAATTACCGCAACAAATGCAAAGAGGTGGCGGCCAACGGCTACGAAGGCTTTGTGCTGGAGTAGCCGCGATTGAATCGGGGAGCGTGAGCCAGCTCGCGGAGTTGTATGCACGTGGAGCAACGCGCGGCGGCGCGATTTGTCGCCGCCGCGCGCGATCAACCGGCGCGCGAAAAGCCGTCCACGATGCGGCGAGGCGACGCTACGACGATACGTGGCGCCCGGCGCCAATCCTGAGTTCCCCGCCCAACAACGCACCGCCGCGACCGCCGGATGCACATTAGACGCGTCCGATAGTCGCGGCGGCTGCTTAATTCTACGCTGGGGGCCGACCTACTGGCGAAGACCAATGCCGATCCTACGCTCGGTGCGCCAAAGCTGTCGGTGCCAGGGAACCTCTGCACAAGTTAGGTTGTCATTCTGAACGCAGCGAAGAATCCCGGATCCGGGACCCATGCGCTGCGCTCAGAGTGACAGCAGAGCCTGGTGCAGAGGTTCCCTAGGTGTAAGGCGAATTGCGGCGTACCGGTGGTCGCATGTTTAACGAGAACTACAATATGAAGGAAGAAGTTTCGTTCAACTAATTCCTGAATCCTGTTGCTTTGTATATTGAGTAATGGAAATTGCTCTATCGACCGCCTGAATGCAATTGTGACGCGCGCATCGTCGGCTCATTTGCCGCTCCCGGCTATGAGCACGTAAGGCTATTCCGGCGATCAAAGCGATGAGGCCGCTCTATGACTCGACGGAGGACGGTGCGACTGCGCCAACTTGTAGCGGCATTCATGCTCCTAATCTCCGTTGCCCTGAATGCGCATGCGGGGGTCGACGCGTCTTTGTATCAAGCCTTGCACTGGCGCCTGATTGGGCCGTTCCGCGGCGGCCGCGTACTGACCGTGAGCGGCATCGCCGGTGACAGCCTGCACTTTTATTTCGGCGCGGTCGACGGCGGCGTTTGGGCGACCGACGACACCGGACGCACCTGGCGTCCGATCTTCGATGGCGAGCCGGCCGGTTCGATTGGCGCGTTGGCGCTGGCGCCGTCGGCCCCATCGACGATCTACGTCGGCACCGGCGAGGCGGACATGCGCTCCGATATCGCCCATGGCGACGGCGTGTACAAGTCCATCGACGCCGGCGCGCATTGGACCCATATCGGCCTTGCCGACAGCCGCCAGATTGGCCGCCTCCTGGTCGATCCACGCAATCCCGGCGTGGTGTTCGTCGCCGCACTCGGACACGCCTACGGATCTAACGCGCAGCGTGGCGTCTTCCGCACTATCGATGGCGGCAGGCATTGGGACAAGGTGTTGTTCAAGGATGCGGACACCGGGGCGATCGATCTGGCCTTCAAACCCGGCGCACCGGACACCATTTACGCTGCGTTATGGCAGACCCGGCGCCCACCCTGGAGCGCCTATCCACCTTCGGACGGGCCCGGCAGCGGCCTCTACGTATCGCACGACGGCGGCAATCACTGGAGCCAGATAACCGGCAACGGCTTTGCGGCGCATCCCGGCCGTATCGGCCTCGCGATGGCTGACAGCCAGCCCAACCGTGTCTACGCGCTGGTTGACGGCCCGCACGACGAAGGCGGCCTTTACCGCTCGGACGACGCCGGCGTCCATTGGCGGCATATTTCGGGCGACCAGCGGATCTGGCGGCGCGGCTGGTATTTCTGCCGCCTGACGGTGGATCCAAAGAATGCCGATCGCGTCTATGTGATGAACACCATCGTGTTGCGCTCCGATGACGGCGGCAGCCATTTCATCGCACTCAAAGGCGACCCCACCGGCGATGATTTCCACGCTATGTGGATCGACCCGGCCAATCCGGCGCGGCAAATCCTCGGCGTCGATCAGGGCACGCTGATTTCTCTCAACGGGGGCCAAACGTGGAGCAGTTGGTACAACCAGCCGACTGCGCAGATTTACCACGTCAGTACCGATAACCGTTTCCCGTACTGGGTCTATGGCGCGCAGCAGGACTCCGGCGCCGTGGCCCTGCCGAGCCGCGGCGGCAGCGGTGACGGCATCACGATGGAGCAATTCCACGAGATCACGGCCGGCGGCGAAAGTGGCATGATTGCTCCCGATCCCGACGATCCGGACATCGTCTATGGCGGCGAAGGAAGCGCGGTGGCCCGGCTCGACACCCGCTCCGGCCAGACCCGGGATATCGATCCGGCTCTCGCCTATCCCACGATCCATTTTCGCGCCGCGTGGACGCTGCCGCTGGCATTCTCCAGACGCGACAAGCAGGCGCTCTATTTCGCGACTCAGCGTCTGTTCCGCACGATCGACGGCGGCAACCATTGGACGATGATCAGCCCCGATCTGACGCGGGCCGATGCCGGCATACCGGCCAACCTCGGCGCGCCCACCGCGGCCGGCGACGATAACCTCAGCAAACGGCGCGGCGTGATCTGTGCGATTTCGCCGTCACCCTTGCGCGCGCAGACGCTGTGGGTGGGAACCGACGACGGCCTCGTCTGGCGCACCGGCGACGGTGGTTTGCATTGGCGCCAGATCACTCCACAGGGACTGACGGCGTGGTCCAAAATCGCCGGCCTCGAGCTGTCGCCCTTCGACGCCAATACGGCTTATCTGGCGGTGGATCGTCATCGTCTGGATGACGATACCCCTTACATCTACCGCACCGCCGACGGGGGCACGAGCTGGACGCGCGCCGATGCCGGCATCCCAAGGGATAGCTTCGTCAACGTCGTGCGCGAGGATCCGGTACGCCCAGGCCTGCTGTATGCCGGTACCGAGAAGGGCGTGTTCCTGTCGTTCGATGATGGCGCGCATTGGCAGCCGCTGCAGCAAAACCTGCCGATAACGTCGGTGCGCGACATCGACGTGCACGGCGACGACCTGGTAATCGCTACGCATGGCCGAGGCTTCTGGATCATGGACGACATCACGGCGCTGCGGCAGATCGATCCGTCCCATGCCGCCGGCGTCATCCTGTTCCGGCCCGCCGACGCGATCCGCGTACGCACGCCGCGGTTCACCGGCACTCCGATGCCCAAAGATGAGCCGACGGCCGATAACCCGCCCGGCGGCGCCATCATCGACTACGTAGTTCCGGCAATAGTCAATGGTCCGGTAACACTGACTATCTTCGACAAAGCGAATCACCAGATCTGCGGCTTCAGCAGTGCGGATAAGGTAACGGCGCCCAATCCGGCCGAGCTTAAATTCGCGCCGCAATGGATACCGCCGCCGATTATTTTATCGGCCGCACCGGGCATGCATCGCTTCGTCTGGGATTTGCATTATCCCAAACCATCGGCTGCCGTATGCAACAGCTTTCTGACTGACGGGGTATGGGCGCCACCCGGCAAATATACTATCCAGCTCGAAGCGGGCGGCAAGCACTATAGTCAATCGATCCTGGTCAAGCCGGATCCTCGCGTCAAGGTTCCCGAAGCGGCATTGCAGCGCGAATTCCTGCTGGCGCAACAAGTCGAGCAGGCGTCGGCGCAGGTCTCCGCGGCACTCGGCGAAGCGACCCGAATCCTCAAGGCGCTCGCATCGCGATCGGCACCTGCGAACGATCGCATCGGCAGACAGATTGCGGCGTTGACCGCCAGGATTTCCGATCTGTCCGAGGTTCAATTGCAGCCCGATCCGCGCGAGTTGACCGGCCCGCCACCGCGCCGCACTGACAGCTTGCGGGCTCTCGCAGCGGCACTGGATAAGCTGGAGCGGGCGGTCGACGGCGCGGACGCCGATCCCGGCGCAGATGTCGTTGCGTCCTACGCGCGGCTGTCGAAGATGGTGGCCGCCACGATCCATGAATGGGATCATTTGAAGCGTACGGACCTGGCCCGGCTGAACGCCCAGTTGTCGCAAGCCGGCGACAAGCCTATTCCGCCATCTTGATTCAGGTCATCGACTCCCGTGCGGATACCATCTCAGGCCGCCGCGCGCGACTGCGTTAAGCGCGCCGGCATGTGGCTTGATGCCGGCGAGAAAGTTCGAGCGGAGCCGCGCGACCGCGCCACGCGGCCTTGAAAGACAGCGGCTAATCCTCGAGCCGGTAAAACCGGGCCGGGTTCGCGGTCATGATATTATGGCGCGCCGCCGCCGGCAGTATCTTCAGCGCATCCTCGATTTGCTTCACCACGCCAGGATAGGTGCAGTCGAAGTGCGGAAAGTCGGAGCCCCAGAGGATATTGCGGTCGAGGCCAAGTTCGCACATTGCAGCCAGCGTCCGTTCGTCGGGATCAAATGATAGATAGCATTGTTCCGCGAAATATTCCGTCGGCCGCTTTTTCAGCCCTGGCGCCATCGATCCCATCTTTTCGTAATGACCATCCATGCGGTCAAGCCAGTAGCCCGCCCATCCCACGCCCGATTCGAGGAATCCGATTCTCAGTTTCGGGAACCGCTCGAGCACCCCACCGCATATCACGTCCATGCAGGCCGCCTGCTGCTCGAAGGGATGACAAACCATGTGAAATGAAAACGTATCGTGCAGGTAACGGTCCGCACCAAGCGCAGGCATCTTGGTGCCGAAGCTCGAATGGACCGCGACGGGAATATCCAGTTCCTGGGCCTCGCGCCAGAATACATCGTAGGCCGGATCGCATAGCCGCCGATGGTTGTACGGATTGGGACGGATGAAGACGGCTTTGAAGTTCAGTTCCTTGACCACCCGCCGCATCTCGCGCACGGCCATGTCGATATCCTGAATCGGCATCGGCGCCACGCCGTACAATCGCTTCGCATAGGGCCGGCAGAAATCCGCCATCCAATTGTTGTAGGCGCGACAGGCCGCGGCGGCGACGCGCGGCTCTTCGAGGTCACCATAGATCAGGTAGAAGGATGGATAGAGGAACGAAACGTCGATGCCTTCCTGGTCAAGCACCTTGATCCGCGCGTGCGGATCCCAACTGCCGGGAAGGATATCTTCCCACGCCGCGGTGCGCGTACGCTCGGGGTCGAGATAGCCGCCGGGAATGACCGAAGCGATAATCGAACCACCCGGACCGCGCCGCCGTTCGTTGCCCACCCAGAACTCGTCGAGCCCTTCGCGATTGCGTTCAATCCGCACTACGCGATCGCGGAATTCGGGTTCGACGTATTCGTCCCAGAGTATACGCGGCTCAACGATATGACCATCGGCGTCGATTATTCGGGCCATCGCGGGTGACCTCCGTAAACAACTGATGAGCAGTTTAGCTCAACCTCGCGATTGCGACCAACGGAACCGTTTATTCGGCGTCGCCACCCTGGCCGATGTTCCATCACGATTGCCCCCATACCGGCCGGAGCAGTACGGCACCGGCGCTAATCCGCGATGGTTGAGGCCGGCCGCCGGGCGGTCTCCCGACCGCACCGGCGGACCGCCATTGTTCAGAATCCGTCAGACAACGACCCGCGCGAGGCCACGGCTGATCGCTCGTTCCCGCTCGACGAGGTTGAGCCGTCGCCGTTCAAGGTGCTTGCGGAAGATTCGATGCCGGGTCGTAAAGCGCACGCTCGTCAGGTCCGCGCTTGCCTCGAAGCCGTGCTGGCTGGCTTCGCGCACCAGGCCGCGCAGCTCCTCGCCCTCGCTGATTATTGCCTGCACGAAGATTTTGCCGCCGTCGGAGGCACACGCATAAGGCCATTCGATGGGCTCGCCCACCCGCGAAAAATGTTCCCGGTACGCCAAGGTTAGATTCCAGGGCTTGAAGATCGGATAGGCGATCATCGCCTCGGCTTTCATCAGACCGAGCAAGAGCCAGATCGACTGGCGCGCGACGTCCGCCCCGCCCGCGACCTTGGCCCAGAGTTCGCCGCACTCGAACACCCGTTCGGGCGGCAGATGGGTGAGGTCGGGCTTGGGATAGCTTTGCGGAAAGCTCGCTAGATCATGCATGACGAAACCCGCGATCATTTCCGTCGGATTTTCGCCTTGATCGTCGTAGACTCCGTAGAGCCGGCCAAAGGCGAGATGAACCTCGCCCACTCGAGAATTCGCGGTTTCCGAGAAGCCCGCGCCTTTGGTTAGTCTGGTGTCGGTCAGGTTCCGGGCGAACAACTGTCGCTCAAGGTCGGTTGAGAGCCTCCGTGCTTCCATCTACGTATCCTCCTTCGGTTATGGCGGCCAGCTTCGGCCGTCTAGTTGGCTGAACGAGCCCCCATCTCCTCGAGTGTGGATTTTTGGCTCAATCCGAGGGAGACAGACGCATCTCGTAACCTGTATACGCCCGAAGGTTGAAATTGTCCCATCCTGGAACATGGCCGGTCGTTTGATCAGCGGAGCAAATCACGCCGGCGGAGAGACATTTTTTGCGGATCGTCGGGAGGTTTCGACTCCAGGCTTAGTCACTCGACGGCTCTATCTCTTCAACCGCGGACGCTCATATCCCAAGTGAGCCCGTTCAGCGCGAATATCGGCGTCCTTCCTCGTCGAAGCACAATTTGCCGATCATTGCGTTAATTTGGTGCGCTTAGCTAAGATCAGTGTTATTAGAAATTAAAAATGACCCTGGAGGTTCGCCACCGCGCAAGCATCCGCGGAATCAGGGCGCGCGGCCCCAAGTCCTGAAACGGTCGGCACACGCCGTGACGCGGCGAATCCAGTGCTGGGTTATAATGGCGAAGGATTAGTTGCCATGAAGTTTGGAGCAGATTCCAACCCTGACGTTGATCAAATCGTTGATCGAATTGTCAGAACCGCGGGCCTCGATAAAGGCGAGCAAGTCGCAATCGGCGGTAAGCCCGGTGCTGATCTCGCCACAATTATCCGCTGCGATTATGTCCGTAGCCTGCGGCGCCATCTCAGTTACAACCACGTCAAAACATTGACCGCCGCATGCGCGCAGATTTTTGCTGACTTCAACCGGAAATCCATCGGCATGCTGAGTGTTGAGATATTTGAAGAAATCGCCGCCGAATTGGCGATTCAAGTCACTACTGCTCCGTATTCGGGAGATGGTGGAGTGGCGCTGAGAGGCTTCTACGTGCCAGTCGGCAAATGGAAGCTCAAGCGCCCGTTAATGTACGTCAATACTGCCCACCATCCATTGGCGATCATGACGACGTTTTTGCATGAATTAGGCCATCATCTCTCCTGTGATTTATGGGGCTTGAAACACAGCGCCGTGCATTTGTTTGATACCGACTACCGGGCCCATCTCAAGACTGCGCATGAACTCGGCGCCGACATCGTCGTGAGCATTGCCGGTTATCCGCAGGTCGTAGCGCGGGAACTCTTCACCACGACCTGGCACTCGGGGTTGGTGGCTCACGCCAAAAACCTTGATGGCTCCACGCTCCAGCGAATCCATGAACATTTGGGTGGCGCATACGGATTCAACCTTCTCGAATGTGCCGCGCCCGAACAGAAGCTTCATTACCTGGCTGGGATGATCCATTATGCAAAACTACGCTGGGCGCTATTAGCGGAATTCGATCTATGAAGAAAAATACCTTGGGTCAGGTTCCGCTTCGTCTTGCAGGACGTCCCAGCGCTCGGCGAGTACGCCATCAACGATTCGGACGATAGTCGGCTGCTGCGCGGCCGTCCTTGTGGCACATGCGACGCTCCAACTATGTCGCGGACACTAGCCAGTCCGTGGAGGCTTTGAGCATGTCCCGAACCTCGCGTTCCGTTGCGATGGCGTTACTCAGGCATAAAAACTGACATTATGTTCCGTAGGTAGATCCAGCGTCATGACGCGAGCGGTTAGGCAAAGCTGCAAAAGTGCTCGCTGAGTACCGGGCCACCAAGCTGGCCAGCGGCAAATCGGAAGCGCAACGGTAGCAAATCCGTCTCAATGAGGGCTTGGCTTGGGGCGCTGGAATAGAGAGAATCCTAATGAAATCAAGATATTGGAGGAGGAAGGGGCCCGGTGGCCCCACCGGTCTTCAAAACCGGCCTGGCGGCTAATACAGTTGCCGGAAGGTTCGACTCCTTCCCCCCTCCGCCAGAGTCGTCCTTGGGTAACGGACGAGCGGGCGGCCGCACGGTGATCGGCGGAGCGCGGGCGCGATCGACAAATACTCCGCATGGAATGGGGAAATAATATGGCCTACGACGCCTACAAGCTCATCGCGGTGGAAACGCGCGGCGCGGTCGCCTACGCGACGATCGACAACCCGCCCGTCAACGTGATCACGCTGCCACTGCTGGATGAACTCACCCGGCTCTCGGCGCAGTTCGAGACCGACGACGACCTGCTGGTGATCGTGCTGCGCAGCGCGAACCCGGATTTCTTCATCGCGCATTTCGACGTCGGCGCGATCCTCGAGTTTCCGACCGATCGGCCGGCCCGCCACGAAGACTATGCCAACGCCTTCTATCACGACATGTGCGAGCGCTTTCGCCTGATGAACAAGGTGACCATCGCGCAGATCGAGGGCCGCGTCGGCGGCGGCGGATCGGAGCTCGCGATGTCCTTCGACATGCGCTTTGGCGTGCGCGGCAAGACCTTCGTCAATCAGATGGAGGTGCCGCTCGGGATCATGCCGGGCGGCACCGGCACGCAGCGGATGCCGCGGCTGATCGGACGCAATCGCGCGATCGAAGTGATCTTGGGCGGCATCGACATGGACGCCGACACCGCCGAGCGCTGGGGCTACCTCAACCGCGCCTTCGAGCCGGGACAGATCGGACCGTACGTCGAGTGGCTGGCGCAGCGGATCGCTTCGTTTCCGGTCGAGGCGGTGCGGCTGACCAAGCAGGCGATCAACTCCGCCGACCAGCCGCTGGCCGAGGGGCTGCGCGACGAGAGTTTCCTGTTCCAGCAACTGGTGCGGATCGAGAGCGGGCAGCGCAACATGCGCAAGTTCCTCGCGATGGGCGGGCAGACCCGCGCCGGCGAACTCAAGATCCAGGAACTCAACGGAATGCTCGGTGGGCTCGGCGAAAAACCGGCGGGTTCCGCATCCAAAAAATGATCGACGGCGCAGATCGCGGCCGTCCGGCGCGGCGCGGGCGAATGACGGCGGAGCGATGCGGTGCCTGCTGAATCGAGGGTGGTACGGTTGGACAATCGGCGACCTTCAAGATTATTGTGACTTCTATGGACGGTAATACAGCGATCGCGGTCTTTGGCGGGGGATGCTTCTGGTGCACAGAAGCGGTCTTCGAGCAGTTGCGCGGCGTGATTGCCGTGATGCCCGGTTATGCGGGAGGAACCGTCCCGAATCCAACCTATCGGCAGGTCGGCGGCGGCAAGACCGGCCATGCCGAGGTGATCCGCGTGGTCTACGACCCGGCGCAGATCTCTTATGACGATCTGCTGACGGTGTTCTTCGCCACGCATGATCCGACCACGCTCAATCGCCAGGGCGCCGACGTCGGCACCGAATATCGTTCGGTGATTCTCTATGCGAACGAGGAGCAGAAGCGCGAGGCCTCGGCGTTTATCCGCGAGCTCGGCACCTCCGACGCGCCCGGCTCGCGGATCGTGACCGAGGTCAGTCCGCTCACGGCCTTCTATGAGGCCGAGGAATACCATCGCGAATACTACCGGACCAATTCGGCCGCACCGTATTGCCAGTACGTGATCAACCCCAAGCTCGAAAAGCTGCACAAGAAATTCCGGACGTTGCTGAAATCCTCGGGCGCGGAACCCGGATTGAAGGTGGGCGACGCGCGTTGACGCGCCGCTGAATCGATCACGCCCGCGCGCCGCGATCGACCCCTATCTTAAGCGCGCGCCGCCCAGTCCGCGCCGCCCGCGCATCGCGTCGCGACCCACCGCAAGCACCAGCGCGCGCGGGCCTTTCTAATCCTTCCGCCGGTGATGCTAAGAGTAGTCGGCACGCGCAAGCCTACAGCTCGTCGCGGCCCTGCGCCGCCGACGCCAAAGGAATCGTCATGGGCAGAATCGAAGGAAAGATCGCTCTTATCACCGGCGCCGGATCGGGTATCGGCGCCGCCACCGCAAGACTGTTTGCCGCCGAGGGCGCGCAGGTAATCGTCGCCGAGATCGACGAGGCCGCAGGCCGCCGCATAGTCGAGGAGATCGGCGCGAGCGCGAGCTTCATCAAGACCGACGTGCGCGATCCGGCTCAGGTCGAAGCGATGATCAAGTTCGCGGTGACGCACCACGGACGGCTCGACATCCTGCATAACAACGCATTCACGACCAACTCCGGCGCGGTCGGCGAGATGAGTCTCGAGGGCTGGCAGCAGACGATTACAATCACCTTGTCGGGGGTGTTCTACGGGATGCGCTATGCGCTGCCGCAGATGGTCGCGCAGGGCGGCGGCGCGATCGTCAACACGGCGTCGATCTCGGGGCTGTTCGGCGACTACCTGATGGGCGCATACAACGCCGGAAAGGCCGGCGTGATCAATCTCACGCGGACCGCCGCGATCGAATACGCGCGCAAGAATATCCGCGTCAACGCGGTCTGCCCGGGCATGATCGCGACGCCGCCGGTGAAAAAGATGATCGATCACGCGCGCAATCCCGAGCGGGCGAACAAGCACGCCGTGGAAGCCCACGCGATGGGGCGCCTGGGCCGGCCGGAGGAGATCGCCAAGGTGGTGCTGTTCCTGGCCTCCGACGATGCGTCCTTCATGACCGGCAGTATCGTGGTGGCCGACGGCGGGGCGACCGCACACACCGGCCTCCCCGGACATCCGCTGTGAGTATGCGCGAGTGAGCACGCGCCGCCGCGGCTGAATTCAGTTCGAGCGAACGGGCGCGCCACCGCCCGCGATTGCCGCGGCGGTGAGTTTGCGGCTGGTGCGAACGTCGCGATAGACCAGCGCCGCGTCCGCATCGTGCGCTGCGGCGCGCTCGCGCAGCGCCTTGACGATCACGTGATCGGGCGCCAGACGGCAGGCCGGATCGGTCGCGCGGGCGTCGCCGGTCAGCAGGAACGCCTGGCAGCGGCATCCGCCGAAATCGATCTCTTGGCGCGGGCATGAGGCGCACGGCTCGGCCATCCAGGCGAGGCCGCGAAAGTCATTGATCGCCGATGAGCCGCGCCAGATTTCGCCGAGCGAGAGATCGCGTACGTTGGCAAACTCGAGTCCGGGAATCACTGCGGCGGCCTGACACGGCATCACCCGGCCTGTCGGATCGACGCAGATAATCGAGCGGCCCCATCCGCCCATGCAGGGCTTGGGCTCGCCGGTCAGATAGTCGTTGCGCACGAAGGCGATTTCGAGCCGGCCGCGATAACGCTCGACGGCGGCGCGCGCGGTCGCCTCAGCGGTGGCGTACTGCTCGGCCGAGGGCATCAGCGCGGCGCGATTTTCCATCGCCCAGGCGTAAAATTGCGTGCTCGCGAGTTCGAGACGATGCGCGCCGAGATCGGCCGCCAGGCGAATCAGATCGTCGACGCGCGCGATATTGAACCGATGGATCACGACATTGAGCGTGAGCGCGAGGCCAAGCTTCGCGACGAGGCGGGCCACGGTGATCTTTTTTTCATGGAACGGCGCGCCCGCCACGCGATCGGCGGCGGCCACATCGCTGTCCTGAATACTCAGTTGCACGTGATCGAGTCCCGCCGCGCGCAGCGCTTCAAGCCGTGGCTCGTCGAGCAGCGTGCCGCCGGTGATCAGGTTGATATATAGCCGATGGGCGCGGGCGTGCGCGATCAATTCGCCGAGATCGTCTCGCACGGCTGGCTCGCCGCCCGACAGATGCACCTGGACGACGCCGAGCGCGGCGGCCTCGGCGAATACGCGGCCCCATTCGGCGCCTGTCAACTCGGCTTGCGCGCGCGCGAAATCGATCGGATTGGAGCAGTAGAGGCAGCGCAGCGGGCATCGATAGGTGAGCTCGGCCAGCAGCGTATAGGGCCGCGGTGCCGGAGGCTGGTCGGGGGCGGTCGGCCGGATCGCGGTCATTCGAGCAGCCCGCGAGCACCGAGCTGGCGGATGAACTCGTCGACGTCGGCGGCGATCGCGGCCGGATCGCGCGCGGAAAATTGTTCCGCGACGGCGTCGGCGATCGCGCTCACCGAGCGTTCGCCGTCGCATAGCCGGACGATCGCGGCGGCGGTTGCGTTGAGCACGAGCGCTGCCTCGGGAAACAGCAGCAAGTCCTGGCACGCGATCGCGTCGTACTGAATGCGGGCGCGCGCGGCGAGCCGCGGCTGCCATTCGGCGTCGCGACGCGGATCGGCGGGCGTCATCGATCGGTGCCCATCAGCGGCGGCGGCCATCCGGGTGCGACGTAGGCAAAATGCACCGCATCGAGCAGGCTCCACAGGATATGGCACTTGATCGTGAGCACGGCGGCGGCGCGATCCTGCAGGTCGCGCGTGACGCATCGTTCGGTCACGTACTGCAGGCCGAACTCGGCGTCGCGCGGTGCTTCGACCAGACGGCCGCGGAAATATTCCAGGCCGCGGCGGTCGAGCCACGGATAGAGCGTTTCGAGCACGGCCACCCGATTGGCCATCAGCTCGGGCGCAAAGAGTTCGGTGAGCGACGAGGCCACGGCTTCGACCAGGCTGTGCGCAGCGACCAGGTTGACGTAGGCGTCGACGGCGAAGCGCACGGCCGGCAGCACGCACCGCAGACTCATCACGTCGTCCGGGTCGAGGCCGGCGGCGGCGGCCAGCTTGAGCCATTTGCTGAGCCCGCCCTCGCGATCGGCGTTGCCATCATGATCGATAATCCGGCCGATCCAGGCGCGCCGAAATGCCGGATCGTCGGACTTGGCGAGAATCAGCGCGTCCTTTTTCGGGATGATCCATTGGTAGTAGAAGCGGTTTTCGATCCACGCCTGCAACTGGCGCTGGGTCAGCCGCCCGTCGTGCATCAGGAGATGAAAAGGATGCTTGTCGTGATAGGCCGCCGCGCCGATCGCGCGCAGGCGGGCGACGAACTGTTCGGGCGAATCGGGCGGTACGGGCGCCTCGCTATGCGTTGGGCTCATCGCTGTACGTTCATCGGCTGACGGCCACTGGTCGATATTGTCGACGGATAATTTCGCCGATCTCAAGCCTATTGCAATCCCCCACCGGATGGCAGCGCGATCGATGCGAGGTCGGCCGAAGCCGTAGCCTACTGAGGTGGCGGGTTGACGAGGTGCGTCGTCACGATTTCGCCAGGATGGTTCGCGATGCTGAGGCGCAGAGCAGAGGCCGAGGCTCCTAGCGGAACAACCACTCCGACGGTATATCGGTCGCTGAGCATCCCGGAGATTTTTTTAACCGCGCCACTGAAGCCCTGGCCGGCGTCCTGGCTTATCGGCGGCACGATAAAGACCGCACCGCCCGCGTCGCGCGCCATGTCCTGCAAGGCTTTAGCATCAACCGAATTAATATCACCGAAGGTGCCCGGCCCCGAGGCGTTGGCCGGCGTGGAGGTGGCGATATTCGCGGATCCGATACCGATCGCGTAGATGCGCACGCTATCCGCCGTCAACCAATCAATGGCGTCCTGCTCGGTCGCCGTACTGGTATTGTCCATGCCGTCGGTAATCAGAAGAATCGCCTTTGCGTTGGGTCCCTTGCCGAATACTCCCACGCCCGAAACGATCGAATCGTAGAGTGCGGTCTGGCCGAAGGCGCGCAACTTCGCCAGGCTCTGCACGACCGCCTGATGATCGGTCGTCAGTGGCTGGAGCAGGATTGGCTGATAGGTGAAGGCGATCAGGTAAAGTTCGTCGGCAGGATCAAGACCGCCGATAAACCCGGCGAGTTCGCGTTTGACCGTGTCGAGCTTGGGTTCCATGCTGCCCGACGAATCAACCAGGATTCCAATCGAAATCGGCGCGCGAGGATTATGACGGAAAAATGCGATCGGCACTTGCACGCCGGATAGGTCGGCAATGAAATCGGCCTGCCGGATATCTGGAATCGCGGTACCGGATCGGTTTTCGACCGATACTTTCGCTTCGCGGTAGCCGGGCTTACCCGCGATCGCGGGAGGGGCCGCGAATACCGGCGGTGGTGGTTTTGCGGTCGTGGAGTATGAGTAAGTCTGAGAATTTGATTTTAGTGATGCGCAACTCGCGAGTACGAGCACAAGCAGCACGACGAGAGTCCTCAGCACCGCAACTGGTCGACGACCAGAGACCTCACAGGCGGGGATGCGAGGAATTAACCAGTCGGATGCTCCGTCGCGACGGCTCATGTTGAGGTCGGCTCCTCTGCGCTGGTTGACGATGTAACGGAGACGCAATCACGCCTTACACATCGAACTCCAGGCCGTCGTGCGCGACTTCCCATCCCGCCTCCGTAATCGCGCGGCGCTCGGTGGAATCCTCATCAAGGATCGGGTTGGTATTGTTGATATGCGTATAGATCTTCCGGCGTGCGCCGAGGTCGCGCAAAGCCATGAGGCTGCCGCCGGGACCATCGATCGGCAGATGACCCATCGCCTGCGCGGTGGCCGCGCCAACTCCGCGGCGCGCCAGCTCGTCGTCGGACCAGAAGCTGCCGTCAAAGAGGACCACGTCCGCGCCGGCCAGCGCCGCCATGACCGTGTCGTCGATCTGGCGGACACAGGGAAGATAGAGCAGCGCGCGGCCGCCGCGCGCGTCGCACAGGCGATAGGCCACCGTCGCGCCGACGGCGGACGGGGGTGCGGGCTGGACGTAGCGCGGGACCTTGCCGGGGACGCCGAAGGCCTGGTAGCGCAAGCCGAGATCGGTCCCGTCGGCGGCCCGGATTGCGCCGCCGGCGGTGCCCGGCGCGGGCGCGGCGGCGCGGCCCGGCGCGGGTTCGATCGTCAAAGCGGGCTCGATCGAACAATCGGCGACCGGCCGCCAGATAATTTTGGCCGGCTGGACCAGCGCACCGAAGACCGAGTTGGCGATGAACAGCCAGGTAAAGACGGCGGCGCTCGAGTAGATCGCGAGCGGTCCGGTCTCGCGGAGCGAGAGCAGGCCGGCGGTGTGGTCGAGTTCCGCGTCGGTCAGCATCACGGCGCCGATCGCACCGGTGCGCGCGGGCGCGTCGAGGGCGGGCGCGGGCAGGGATTGCAATTGGCGCGGCAGGTCGGGACTCGCGTTGATCAGGCACCAGCGCGCGCCGTCGGCGCTGATCGCGATCGAAGCCTGGGTGCGCGCAGCGGCGCGCAGTGTGCCGGCGCGCAGGCGGCGGCAATTAACGCATTGGCAGTTCCATTGCGGGAAGCCGCCACCGGCGGCGGAACCGAGGATGCGGACCCGCACCGTGCGCCGTCAGGGCAGCGGTCGCGGCGTGGGCGGCGGCGGCGCTTCTTCGGCGGCCACCTCGGACTTGCGCAGGGGTTTGAAAGCGCGCATGTCGTCGAGCACGAAGCTGTAGCAGCTAATCTCCGCGTCCATACGGATTTCGACGAATTCGGGCTTACGCCATGCGGTCATGAAGCGATCCTCCGTGCGAACTGCGGGATGCGCCTCGGTTGAGGCGCGGGCCGCCAATAATTTTTACTCCGCCACGCTAAGCGACGCCATCATATCGACGAGCGGCGAACTCCACCGTTAAGGAACCTCTGCACAAGTTAGGTTGTCATTCTGAGCGCAGCGAAGAATCCCGGATCCGGGACCCATGCGCTGCGCTCAGGGTGACACCAGAGCCTGGTGCAGAGGTTCCTCAGCAGCCGCGGCGATACGCCCCGGTGATCGATCGACGCGCATCGATCAGGCGGTGCGCACGGTCCGATCGACGCGCAGGGACCGGCGCCGCCGCAAACTGCGCACCTCGTGGACGAGCGCTCGCCAGGCTCCGCGCGCGACCGCGCGCCACGGCGCGATACCCGAGAACGCGGCGCCCATCGCGTAGAGCGTGCCGATGGAGAAGCGGCGCTCGGCGGAAATCGCGTAGATGGTCTCCCACCGCTCGGGCATCAGCTTGTGGCGAAAGCGTTCGAGACCGCGAAAATTGTAGAAGCGGTTGGCGTGGGCCCGCGCGAAGGTGATCAGGGCGCGCAGCCACAGCGGATTGCGCGCGCCGAGCGGATCGGCGTTGGTCGACAGGGCGACCAGGCCGAGCGTCACGTAGGCGCGGCCGTCGGCGGCGAAGCGGCGCATCGCGGCGTCGATCAGCAGCTCGCTGGTGCCGTTGGGCGCGTGGGGGGCGCGCGCGACCTGTTCGATCAGGTAGCCGTTGCGGGCGGGGACTGGCGAGGCGACCAGGAACGCGACGATCGCGCCGGCGCGCCGCGCGATCAAAAGGATGCGATCGGCGACCGCGCCCGCCAGGGTATGCGGTTCAACCAGGAAATGGAGCGGCGGCAGAGCGCGCGTCGCCAGCCATGCGGCGAGCACCCGTTGCAGTTGCGCATTGTGGCGCCCGGCGGCGGGCGGAATCGACTCGATCGTGACGCCCTTATTGCGCGCACGGTTGAGTTGCGCGCGCAGCGCTCGATTACCCGTCACCATCGCGGACCAGCGGCGCGGATCCCATACCGGCTGCGCGCCGATCACTACTGCGGCATGTCGGTTCGAGTCCGCCAGCAAATCGCGCAGGCGATCGGCGGCGCATACGTAACAGACCCGGCAGCCCTGCGTGCGGGCAAATTCCTCGAACTCGAAGGCGACCGCGCGCAGTGAATCGAGGGCGCACACCGGAGCGCCCGCGACGAGCAGGACATCGCCGCGCCGCACATAGCCAACCACCGCGCGATCGCCGGCCGCATACCAGTGGGCAAGACCCGGATTGAGAATCTGGTAGGCGGTGGTGTTCCACCCATAGGTCATGACGAGTTCGCGGGCGTCGGACAATGGCATGTGAATCCGTGCGGCGGGCGGCGCGCGCCGCGATTGGTACATTCGCGACGCGTGATCTGGAGTACTCGATGCGTAGTACTTCCTGCGTGCGGACGGTTGGTTCCGCGATTGATTCTAGCGCAGATCAACGGGAAAGGCGCGCGGCGCGAGCAGACGCGATCGCGGCATGTCGATTGCAGCGCTTGATCATCGAATGATCGGGCGATGACTACAAAAGGCCGATAGCAGTCGACGATGCAGACCGTGGACTCACTGACGCCCGCCAACCAAGGTTTGGCGCGATGTCCGATATTGGTCGTGTGTCACGATCCTGATTCAGCCCAATTGCTAATGATTCACGCGCTGTCCGATTAACGGAGCGTCGAACGAGGAAGTGCCAAGCTAGTGCGAACGAGAACGGCATCGGAGGCGCGGAGTTGCTCGCGCGCAACAGACCATGCGGGCGGCCCGGCTTCCGCTGCGATCGCGCGCGGTGTGCTCGATTATGCACGCCCGGCGGGTCGGCAATTTTTCAGCGCAATCGTGATCGCTGCTCTAGCGATCGTCTTTGCGCGGCCGGCCGCCGCGCAGACCATCGCGCTGGATGGTAACCGACCGGCGGCGCTGGCCGCAGCCCTGACCGCGCGCGCCGACGCGAGCGCGCCGCTGACAGTGCGTGTGACGTTTGCGCTACGCAATCGGTCGGCACTCGTGCGCTTGCTGGCCGAGCAGCAGAATCCGGCTTCCCCGCATTACCATCGATGGCTCACGCCGGCGGCCTTCGCCGCGCGCTTCGGGCGCACGCCCGCGGAAATCAGCGCGGTCAGCGCATGGCTCAATACGGAGGGCTTTCAGATCGTCAGCGCCTCGGCCCAGGAGATTACCTCGCACGCGGCGGTGGCGGACGTGGAGAGCGCCTTCGCCACGACGATCGGCGCCTCGCCCGACGGCACGCTTTACGCTCTCCAGAGCGACCCGCAGATTCCAAATCGCTTCGTGGGCCTGATCGCTTCGATCGAGGGCCTCGACAACCTGCGTCGCTCGACGCCTCTCACGATCCGTCCGGGGCGTTCGTCGCGCGTAACGCAGGCGGCGCCCGCCGCCAATTTCCCGGCGCCCGGCGCCGCTAGAATATCGCCTGGCGCGCCGCGCGATGCGGGTCCGGTGAACGCGCGCGGAGCGCAGGGCAGAATCGAACTCGCCTCGGTGACCAATTACAACGGCGGACAGGGCCTGGCCTTTGGACCGCACGATCTGTGGACTTTTTACGATGAAACGCCGCTGCTCGTCGCCGGCACCAATGGCGGGTCGGGAGATTGCGTCGCGGTAATCGAGGACACCGATTACCTGAGCTCGGCGGTAACGCTGTTCGATACGAACTTCAGCCTGCCGGCGGCCAGCGTGACGCGAATTATGGCCGACGGATCGAATCCGGGCCGCACCGGCGATGAGACCGAAGCCTTGCTGGATATCGAATGGGCCCACGCGGTCGCGCCTGGTGCGGCGGTGAACGTGTATATCGGGAATTCCGCGGCGGCGACGATCGATCCGCTGGTCGACGCACTGGCGCGTGCGGTCAAGGACAACTCCTGCGGCGCGATCAGCGTCAGCTACGGCTTCTGCGGCGCATCAAATTCGTTTTACAACAGCACACTCGATTCGATCTTCGTGCAGGCCGCCGCGCAGGGCCAATCGATCTTCATCTCGTCGGGCGATCAGGGCGCCGCCGGCCTGGTGCTCAACGGCGCGGGAACCGCATGTGTGGTCGGCACCACTGCGAACGTCAACGAGATGGCGGCCGACCCCAACGTCACCGGCGTCGGCGGTACGCAGTTCACGCCCGATTTCGACTCCTCGGGCAACGATTTGGGCAGCACCGCCGAGAGTGTCTGGGATGACGGCTCGGGCGCGAGTGGCGGCGGCAAAAGCGCGATTTTCCGCAAGCCTACTTATCAGAATGCGGTGACTCCGGCCGACGGCGCGCGCGACCTGCCGGATGTCGCGATGGGCGCGAGCCCGAATTCGCCGGGCTTTTACTGGGGCGACGACGCGAGCGGCACGGCGGTGATGAAATGCTGTATCGGCGGCACCAGTATTGCGGCGCCGATGTGGGCCGGGGTGGCCAAACTGGTGGCGCAGTCCGGCGGCGGCCGGGTCGGCAATCTGGATCAGCGGATCTACCAGCTCGGTGCGCTCGGCAACGCGAGCCTGTCGGGTCTGCGCGACGTCACCTCGGGTAATAATACATTCAATCGCGTGACCGGGTTCAGCGCGATCAACGGTTACGATCAGAGCACCGGATGGGGTTCGGCCGACATGGCGAATTTCGTCGCCGCGTATCCGGTCAGCAGCTCCACGCCGACCCCGACGCCGAGTGCGACCGCAACCGCGACTGCGACGCCAACGCCCACCACGACGCCGACCCGTACCCCCTCGCCTACGCCAACCCCCACTCGTACCCCGACCCCAACGCCAACCCCGACGCATACGCCAACGCCGACCGCTACTCCGACGATTACGCCCACGCCTACGCCCTCACCGTCATCAACGCCAACGCCAACCCCCACGCCGACCCCGACGTCCGGACCGGCCAACGCGACGCCGCGGACGATCTTCTTTAGCCGGCACAAGATTGGCACGCTGAGCCTGGCCAGAATGGTCGCGATCGCCAATCCGTTGAAGAATAAGGCACCCCTTATAATCGGCAGCCTCTCGCTGTCGTCCGGAGAGTTCGTCATCGATCCGACCCGGACCACCTGTGTCAGCGGCCTGAACGTTCCGCGCGGCAAACGATGTCATATAGGGGTCAAGTTCGCGCCGACTCAGACCGGTGCATTGAGCGGCGCCCTGACTATCTTCGACAACTCGAGCAACGGACCCCATCTGGTGCAATTGCAGGGCATCGGGAAGTGAACGGCTGAGCGAACTCGGGCTGAACGAACTCAGCATGCTGGCCCGGGCGGACGGCGCGTCGCGCGATCGCGAGTGGACGGCACCGCGGCGAATGCTCTAGGCTGGCGGCGCTGGGCGTGGCAGCCTCGATTCACGCGGCGCGGACGAGCGCTCATCGCCAGTTCCCAGCCGGCGCGATTAACATGCGCGATCGGCCGCATCGGCGGTTAAGCGCCCCGATTGCTGGACTCGCCGCCCACCACAAAGGAGTGAACATGGCTCTGCGACTCAGACGATCGGAGCTTTCAATTCCCGGGTCGAATCCGAAGATGATCGAAAAGGGGCTGGCGAGTGCCGCCGACCTGGTCTTTATCGACCTCGAGGACGCGGTCGCGCCGGCACAGAAGGAAGCCTCGCGCGGCAACGTGATCGCGGCGCTCAACCAACTCGACTGGGGGCGCAAGCTGCGCGGCGTGCGGGTCAACGACGCCGCCACGCGCTGGGCGCACGACGACGTGATCGAGGTGGTCGAGGGCGCCGGCGCCAAGCTCGATATTATTATCGTGCCCAAGGTCAAGGCGCCGCGCGATCTGTGGTTCTTCGACACGCTGCTCACGCAACTCGAAAGCAAGCTCGGGCTCAAACACCGGATCGGCCTCGAAGCGCTGATCGAGGAGACCGCGGCGCTGGCCCACGTCGAAGAGATCGCGGCCTGCTGCCCGCGGCTCGAGGCGATTATCCTGGGCTTCGGCGATCTGTCGGCGAGCCAGGGCGTGCGCGCGGCGCTGGGCGACGAGGACGCGGCCTATCGCTACCCCGCCGACCCGTGGCATTTCGCCCGCGCCCGCATGATCGTGGCGGCGCGCGCGGCGGGTATCGACGCGATTGACGGCCCCTTCGCCAACTATCGCGACCCCGAAGGCTACCGTCGCGAAGCGGTATGGGCGGCGACGCTCGGCGCGGTCGGCAAATGGGCGATTCATCCGAGCCAGATCGAGCCGGCTAACGAGGTCTTCGCACCGACCGCCAAGGAGATCGATTTGGCGCGGCGGATGTGCGCCGCCTATGCGGCGGCTGAGCAGGCCGGCGACGGCGCGGCGGGCGCCGGCGGCGTCCTGATCGACGCGGCCACCGTGCGGATTTTCGAGGGCGTGCTCGAGCGCGCGCGCCTGGCGGGACGGGCCTGAGCGCGCGCCGGGCGGCCTGACGCCGGCCGTGGCTGATCGCGGGCTGGGCGACTGATCGGGATCGAACAATCGGGATATAATCGCAGCCGGACAAGAATGGCGCTTGACAGCCGCCGCTGCTCCGGGCAACAAAATTTGCCTGAAAGCAATGCGCGCCCGGGCGCGAGGAAGTAGCCCCGATGAACTTTACCTACAGCCCTGAAGACGAAGCGTTTCGCGGGGAGGTCCGCGCCTGGCTCGAAGCCCACCATCAGTTCGCGCCGCGGGCCCGCGGTCCGCTCGACGACGGCGGCGACGACGACTGGAACGCGCGCCTGCGCTGGCACAAAAAGCTCAACGAGGGTGGCTGGGTCGCCGTCCATTGGCCCAAGGAATACGGCGGACGCGGTGCGACCGTGATGCAGCGGCTGATCTTCCGCGAGGAACTCGCGCGGCTTAATCTCAGCGAACCGGGCATTGGCATGGGTATCGGATTGCTTGGGCCCACGCTGATGCATTGGGGCAACGAGGATCAGAAGCGCCGCCATCTGCCGGCGATTCTGCGCGGCGAGGAGGTCTGGTGCCAGGGCTACTCCGAGCCCGGCGCGGGCTCCGATCTGGCCTCGGTCAAGACCCGCGCGGAGGAGGACGGCGACTACTTCGTGGTCAACGGCCAGAAGGTCTGGACCTCGATGGCGCAGTTTGCGGACTGGATCTTCCTGCTGGTCCGCACCGACCCCGACGCGCCCAAGCACAAGGGCATCAGCTACCTGCTGGTCGACATGCACAGCCCCGGCGTGACCGTCCGGCCGCTGGTCCAGATGACCGGCGGGCGCGGCTTCAACGAAGTTTTTTTCGAAGAGGTACGCGTACCGAAGAAAAATCTCGTCGCCGAAAAGAATCACGGCTGGCAGGTCGCGATCACCACCCTGATGTTCGAGCGGTCGGGCTCGGGCGGCGGCGACAGCGTGACAGCGCAGGTTCAGCAGCTTGCCGAGCTGGCGCGCGAGTTGCCGCGCAACGGCAAGCGCGCCTGGGACGACGCGGGCGTTCGGCAGAAGATCGCGCGCTTCGCCTCGGAGGCAGCGGCGCTCAAATATACCGGCTATCGCCAATTGACGCGCCAGCTCAAGGGGATGCCGCCGGGGCCGGAAGGCTCAATGATGAAGCTCTGCGGCACCGAACTCTCGCTGGCGGTGGCGGGCTATGCGATGGAGCTGCTCGGACCGTACAGCCAGTTCGAGTACAACGCGCCGTTCGCGATCGATCGCGGCAAATGGTCGCTGCGGATGCTGGCGGCGCGCGGCCCGACAATCTACGCCGGGACCAACCAGATTCAGCACAACATTATCGGCGAGCGGGTGCTCGGATTGCCCAAGGGCTGACGGCGCGCCGATCAATCGGGCGCAAGCAGGCGGGCCAGCGCGGGCGTGGCGGGCGCCGCGGCCAGATCGCTCCAGGCGCCCTCCTGCACGACGCGTCCGCGTTCGATCGCGATTGCGCGCGGGCACAGATGCTCGAGAATCTCACGGCGATGGTCCACCGCGATCAACGTGAAGCCGATCGCTTTTTGCCATTCGGCCAGCGCCAGCGTCAGGTCGGCGATCAGCGGACGGTCGAGCGCGACGAACGGCTCGTCGAGCAGGACCAGCGGTGGCCGCCGCGCGAGCATCCGCGCCAGCGCGACGCGCCGCGCCTGTCCGCCGGAGATTCGTCCGGCCGCGGCGTTCCAGATCGGTCCGAGGCCGAGCCGATGCTTAAGCTCGCCGACCCACTTGGCCGCGCCGTCGAGGTTTGGCGATGGCAGGCCGAAGCAGACGTTGGCGCCGACGCTCAGATGCGGAAACAGCAGATCTTTTTGCGTCAGGTAGGCGAGCGGCCGGCGGTTGAGCGCCAGCGCCGGCGGATAGAGCGTCGTGCCGGCAAAGCGAATCGCGCCGGCGTCGGGCGTTGCGAGGCCCGCGATGCACGACAGCACGGTGCTCTTGCCCGCGCCCGACGCACCGAAAATCGCCAGGCCGGCGCCACGCGCGAGGCTTAAACGCACGTCCACCGTGAACTCGGGCCGCGCCTTGACGATATGCGCCTCAAGCATCGGCGTGCCGGCGTTGCGCCACGATATGAATCAGCCAGGGCAGTGGCAGCGCGGTGAGCAGGAAAATCACCAGCAACGGCATCACGGCCGGCAGTCCGGCGGATTGCAGGTTTACCCAAATCTGCACGGGCATCCCGCTCGGGTAATACGCGGTGACGATCACGGCCCCGAATTCGCCGAGCGCGCGCACCCACGCGATACTCACCGCCGCCGCCAGGCCCAGGCGGGCGAGCGGAAACGTCACCCGGCGGAAGACCGCCCAGCGCGTCAGGCCGAGCAGCGCGGCGGTCTGCTCAAGCTCGCGCGGCACCGCCGCGAGCGCGGCGCGGGCGGCCACGATGTAGTAGCCGATGCTGACGTAGACCTGGGTCGCGACGAACGCGGCCGGACTATTGCTCGTCAGGACGCCCACGCGCAGCAGCCACGCGCCGAGCGGCGTGCCCGGTCCGAAGGCCAGCGAGAGCAGAATGCCCAGCGCGATCGGCGGCATCAGCACGGAGATGAGAATCGCCCCCTCCCACAGGATGCGATCGGCGCCGGCGCCGCGCGCCAGATACCAGGCCACCGGCGTGCCGGCGGCAATTACGATCGCCAGCGCGAGCGCCGTCAGGATGAGCGAGACGCGCACCGCGGCGGGGGTCGAGCCGGCCGCGCCGCCGTTCCAGATCCAGGGGCCGACCGGCGTGCCCAGCCCGATCAACGGGTAGAGCAGGGCTACCGCAAACAACAGCATGCCGAGCCGGCTCCACCATACGGATTGCACTTTCGGTCACGGCGTGAGCGCGGGCGCGTCACCCGGGACATCATAGTGATCGCGCGCGAGGATTGCGCGCGCCGCGTCGCCTTGCAGCCATGCGACGAAGCGCGCGGCGATCGCGGGTTGCGCGGCGCCAGTCATCACGGCGGCGTAAAACACCAGCGGCGCCGGGTACGTCGTCTTGCCGTCAAGCGTCACGGCGGCGTGGCGATAGGCGTCCGCGAGGGCGGCGGCGCCGAGATTGATCTCGCGCGGCAGCGCGATAAACGGCAGGCCGAACCCGGCGGGCTGCATCTTGTAGGCCGCGGCGGCGTCGAGCTGGCCGGCCTGCAGGCGCGCCATCAGTTGCGGCTCTTGAAAAATCTGTTGCGGATTGATCTGCGGGCCGAGAATATCCTTCACCAGCTCAGGCTGGCGGTATAGATCCGCCGCGAGTTCGATAGTGAAAATGATGTTGAGGCCGAGCGGATCGGTATGCGGGTCGGTGCGCCCGAAGCGCAGTCCAGGCGTTTCGAGAATGCGCCACCAGGGCGTGCCACCGGGCGTATCGGCGTGCGCGAGAGCCTGGGCGAACCGGCTGTGCGGGCTGTACGCGATGACCATCTCGGTGCGCGCGATCGGGACCGCGCGGGCGGCCTTGCCCGCCGCCAGCACCTGGCGCATCGGCTCGGAGGTAATCGAAATAAACACGTCGGGGCGGATACTGCCGGCGACGATCAGGTTGGCGAGGCCGGTCGAACCCTGCGCGCGGCCCTGCAACTCGGCGCCGAGCGCGGCGGCGATCGCCGGGCGGATCGCGCCATCCATCAGCGAGCCCATCGAGCCGGCGTAGGCGACCTGAAGCGGGACCGGCGTTTGGGCGGCGCGGACCGGGCGATTGGCGCCGATTGCGGCGAGCGCGATAAGTGCGATAATCGCGGTCGCGGAGGCGGCGCGCGTCCGCGCGGGGCGGCAGATAGCGATTTTCATCACCCGCCAGTTATGCCATTATAAGAATTGGCAGACAAGTATCATGGCAATTGGGGCGAATGGCAATTAGCGCAGAATTGTTGCGCCGCACGCGCGAGGCCCGCCGGCTGACCCAGGTCGAGTTGGCCCGCCGCACCGGCATCTCGCGCCAGGCGCTCGGCGCGATCGAAGCGGGGCTCTATCAGCCCGGCGTCACGGTCGCGCTCGCGCTTGCGCGCGAACTCGGCGAGACCGTCGAGAACCTGTTCGGTGCGGCCGACTCGGCCATCGCGGACCACGTCGGCGCCGACTGGAGCGAGGACGCGCGGCCGGCTGAGGCGGATCGCCCGGCGGGGGCGCGGCGGGTCGCACTCGCGCGGGTGGGTGGCAAGATCGTCGCGATCGCGCAACCGGTGGCGCGCCTCACCTTGGCGCCGGCGGCGGGCCTGGTCGAGCGCGCGGCGGGCCATCGCGCCGAGGTGGCGACGTTTCTCACGCCCGGCGAAATCGATTCCGCCCTGCTGATCGCGGGCTGCGACCCGGCCGCGGCGATTCTGGCGGATTGGCTCGCGCGCCATCGCGCGCCGGTCTCGGCGATTGCCCTGCCCTGCTCGAGCAGCCGCGCGCTCGACGCGCTGGTCGGCGGTCGCGCGCAGGTGGCCGGGATGCATCTGCGCGATCCGGGCAGCGGCGAATACAATCTCGCGCCGGTGCGCGAGGCGCTCGGACGGCGGCGCGCGACGGTGGTGACCTTTGCGCGCTGGGAGCTCGGCCTGGCGACGGCGGTACCCAACCGCCTCGGCCTCCACGGCGTCGACGATTTGATCCGGCGCGGCGTGCGGATCGTCAATCGCGAGAGGGGCGCGGGCGCCCGCCTGGCGCTGGACGAGGCGCTCGAACTGGTCGGCGCGGACGCCACCCGGATTGCCGGCTATGGCGACGAAGTCGGCGGCCATCTGGAGGTCGCTGCGGCGATCGCCGCGGGGCGGGCCGACGCCGGCATGACGATCCGTCTCGCCGCCGACGCGTACGGGCTGGGCTTTATTACGCTGCGCGAAGAGCGCTACGATCTGGTGATCATGGACCGCGAACTCGAGACGCCGCCAGTGCGGGCCATGCTCGAGGCGCTGAACTCGCGCCGCTTCGCGCGGGAAGTCAGCGACTTCTGCTCGTACGATACGGCGCTGATGGGCCGCGTGGTCGCATCGGCAAACGCGGCCGCCGGCAATCGCTGACCCCAATGGCACATGGTTGGTCCGCTTGCGCGCAGGCGGCCGAGGCGACTATCGCTTTCAACAGCACTTACCAAAAGGAGCAAGCATCATGGCAACCGCATCAATGTCCGTTGAAAGGGCCGCCGCGGGAATCAAAAAGACCGCGCTATTCGAATTCCTGCGCCAGCCCAAACGCCTGCTGATCGGCGGCAAATGGGTCGCCGCCAAATCGGGCAAGACGTTTGAGACCGTCAACCCCGCCAACGAAGAGGTCCTGGCGATGGTCGCCGAGGGCGACAAGGCCGACGTCGACGAGGCCGTCAAGGCGGCGCGCAAGGCGTTCAGCGAGGGTCCGTGGTCGCGTCTGAGCCCGCATCAGCGCGCCCGCTTTCTCTTCCGCATCGCGGAATTGATCGACGCGAACGCCGACGAACTGGCCGAACTGGAAACGCTCGACAACGGCAAGCCGGTGACGCAGTCCAAGGCGATCGATATCGCGGGCGCGGCCGAAACCTTCCGCTATTACGGCGGCTGGGCGACCAAGATTTATGGCGAGACCAATCCGTCGGACCCCTCGATGTTCAACTACACGCTGCGCGAGCCAGTCGGCGTATGCGGTCAGATCATCCCGTGGAATTTTCCGCTGCTGATGGCGGCGTGGAAGGTCGCTCCGGCGCTGGCCTGCGGCAACGTCGTGATTCTCAAGCCGGCCGAGCAGACCCCGCTCACGGCAATCCGCCTGGGCGAGTTGATTTGCGAGGCCGGACTGCCCGACGGCGTGGTCAACATCGTCACCGGGATGGGCCCGGGGGCCGGCAGTTCGATCGCCGAGCATCCCGATATCGACAAGGTCGCCTTCACCGGATCGGGCGAAGTCGGCAAGCTGATTCTCAAGGCCTCGACCGGCAACTTAAAGCGCGTCTCGCTGGAACTCGGCGGCAAATCGCCCAACATCATCTTTCCGGACGCCGACCTGCCGCAGGCGGTGACCAACGCGATGATGGGGGTGTTTTTCAACTCGGGCCAGGTCTGCTGCGCGGGCACGCGGATCTTCGTGCAGAAGGAGATCGAGGATCAATTCACCGAGCAACTCGTGCAATTCACCGGCGGCATGAAGGTGGGCAATCCGCTCGACACCGGCACCGTGATGGGTCCGCTGGTTTCGCGCGAACAGCACGATCGCGTGCTGAACTATCTGAAGGTCGGCAAAGAGGAAGGCGCCCACCTGAAGACCGGCGGCGGCGTGGGACCGCACGAGCGCGGCTACTTCGTGCAGCCGACCGTGTTTGCCGACGTCAACAACGACATGCGCATCGCGCGCGAAGAGATCTTCGGACCGGTCGCCGCAGTGATTCCCTTCAAGGACGAGAACGACGCGGTGCTGCAGGGCAACGATACCGACTACGGCCTGGCTGCCGCGGTCTGGACACGCGACATCGGCCGCGCCCATGCGGTCGCGCGCAAGCTCAAGGCGGGCACCGTATGGATCAACTGCTACGGCGTGCTCGACCCGATTTCGCCGTTCGGCGGCTATAAGCAATCGGGCTTTGGCCGTGAACTGGGCAAGCATGCGATCGAGCTGTATACCCAGATCAAATCGGTCTACGTAAAGCTGTAACGCTCGCCCCATCACGATCGAGCGCCTGGGCGCCCCGCACGGGGCGCCCATTTTATTTCCGCGAATTACGTCGAACCATCCGGCGGGCGCTGGTAAGATCAATGGCGGGATACGCAGGAATCGATTCCGCGATCTCGCGCGATGGAGCCGCCCGCTAAAGGAGCTACCGATGTCCTCAGACCAAGCCTCGCTTACCGAACGTCCCGCGTGGCGCGCGCTCGCGGCACATTACGATCAAATCCGCGACGTCCCTCTGCGCACGCTGTTCCACGACGATCCGGCGCGCGGCGAGCGCCTGGCGGCCGAAGCGGTCGGGCTCTACTTCGACTACTCGAAGCATCGCATCACCGACGAGACCCTGCGCCTGCTGCTCGCGCTGGCCAACGAATGCGGCCTGCGCGGGCGAATCGACGCGATGTTCCGCGGCGACAAGATCAACGTCACGGAAAAGCGCGCGGTCCTGCATGTCGCATTGCGCGCACCGCGCGACGCGTCGATCCTGGTCGACGGCAAAAACGTGGTGCCGGAAGTACATCAGGTGCTCGACCGGATGGCGACGTTTGCCGAGCGCGTGCGTTCCGGCGAATGGCACGGGCATACCGGGAAGCCGATCCGCGCGGTGATCAATATCGGCATTGGCGGCTCCGACCTCGGTCCGGTGATGGCCTACGAGGCGCTGCGCCATTACAGCGATCGCAAACTCGCGATGCGCTTCGTCTCGAACGTCGACGGCACGGACTTCGCCGAGGCGACGCGCGATCTCGACCCGGCCGAAACCCTGTTCATCATCTCGTCCAAGACCTTCACCACGCTCGAGACGATGACCAACGCGCATAGCGCGCGCGCATGGAGTCTCAAGGCGCTGGGCGACGAAAAGGCGGTCGCGAAGCATTTCGTCGCGGTCTCGACCAACGCCGCCGAAGTGACCAAGTTCGGCATCGACACGGCCAATATGTTCGGCTTCTGGGACTGGGTCGGCGGACGCTATTCGATGGACTCGGCGATTGGCTTATCCACTATGATCGCGGTCGGGGCGGAAAATTTCCGCGCGATGCTCGGCGGGTTCCATGCGATGGACGAGCATTTCCGCACCACGCCATTCGAGCGCAACCTGCCGGTAATCATGGGGCTACTGGCTATCTGGTATAATAACTTTTTCGGCGCGCAGACCGTCGCCGTGCTGCCCTACGAGCAATACTTAAAGCGTTTTCCCGCCTACCTGCAGCAACTCACCATGGAGTCCAACGGCAAGCACGTCACGCTCGAGGGTGCGCCGGTCAACTACCAGACCGGGCCGATCTTCTGGGGCGAGCCGGGAACCAACGGACAGCATTCGTTCTACCAGATGATCCATCAGGGTACGAAGATCATTCCGTGCGACTTCATCGGGTTTTATCATGCGCTGAATCCGCTCGGACGCCATCACGACATACTGCTGGCGAACGTGTTTGCGCAGGGCGAGGCGCTGGCTTTCGGCAAGACGGCCGAGCAGGTCAAGGCCGAGGGCACGCCCGACTGGCTATTGCCGCATCGCCTGTTCGAGGGTAATCGCCCATCGACGACGATCCTCGCCGACGCGCTGACGCCGGCCGCGCTGGGCGCGCTGGTCGCGCTTTATGAGCATAGCGTGTTCACGCAGGGCACGGTGTGGAATATCAACTCGTTCGATCAATGGGGCGTCGAACTGGGTAAAGCGCTCGCGCAGAAAATTATTCCCGAACTGGAAAATCCGGCCGCACCCGATCTGAAGCATGATAGTTCGACTAACGCGCTGATTCGCCGCTACCGCGCGAATCGCGCGAAGTGAGATTGCCCGGCGCGGCAAGTGGCTATTCGCACTTATTCGACGTTGGCGGCGGCCGGCGCGGAGGTCTCGCTCGGGCTCGCGGAGTTCGCGTCCTTGGGCGGCTCGACATGCACCGAGAGGATCGCACCGTCACCGCCGTAGGTGACGTGGTACAGCGTCAGTTTCTTTTCGGTTTGCGCAAGGCGCAATTGCCGCACGACCACGGAAGCCCCCCCGGTGAAAACCCCCAACGCGATATTGCGCGGCCGCACGGTCGGATTCACGAACTTGGTCCCGTCCGGGTAGAAGGCGTAGGTATCGACGACCAGACCGTTTGCGCTGGTGGCGCTTTCATTGGGATCGCCGAACTTAGCCTGCACCGCCGAACGCTGCACGCCGGGCCGCAGGACTTCCGGATCGTAATGGACCGAGGTGTCTTTGAGCGTAAAGCTCTGGATCGACGCGGTGGGCCCGTAGTTGGTCCCCGGCGCAACCGGCTGGAAACGAGCGCATCCGCCGGCCGCGACAATCGTCACGGCGAGCATCGACGCGGAAATGAAGAGCGATAATCCGGTTTTCACGAACCTGACCTCCACCGCACTAGCACCTGCGCATACGCGTTCACGGTTACGCATTCAAATGTGCCGCAGCGCGCGCCTTAACGCCAGCGCCGCGAACGCTGTCATGGACCTATCGAACGCTTGCCCGGAAGCGCGAAAAATTGATTTACTGCCTTTAGACGATACTCCACAGGAGAGCGTACCGATGCATGACCTGGTAATCCGCAACGGCAAGATCGTGGACGGCACGGGCGCGCCCGCGCACTTCGGTGACGTCGCGATCGATGGCGGCGTGATCACGAGCGTGGGCGGCACGGCCGGCGCCGGACGGCGCGAAATCGACGCCGAGGGGCTGCTCGTGACACCCGGCTTCGTCGATATCCATACCCATTACGACGGCCAGGTGACGTGGGACCCCTATCTGACGCCATCGAGCTGGCATGGCGTGACCACGATCGTGATGGGCAATTGCGGCGTGGGTTTCGCGCCGGTGCGGCGCGGGCAGGAGGATTTTCTGATCGGCCTGATGGAGGGCGTCGAGGACATTCCGGGCGCGGCGCTGGCCGAGGGCATCAAGTGGGGATGGGAGAGCTTTCCCGATTATCTCGATACGGTCGCGGCGATTCCGCGTGCGATCGACGTCGGCGCACAGATGCCCCACGGATCGCTGCGCGCATACGTGATGGGCGAGCGCGGCGCGCATAACGAGGCGGCGACGCCCACCGATATCCAGCGCATGGCGGTGCTGGTGCGCGAGGCGCTGCAGGCCGGCGCGCTGGGCTTCACCACCTCGCGCACGATGCTCCATCGCGCGAAGAACAAAGAGGTCGTGCCCGGAACCTTTGCGGGCGAGGACGAACTGCTGGGCATCGGGCGCGCGCTGGGCGAAGCGGGACACGGCGTGTTCGAGATGGCGTCGGACCTGGTCGGCCCGGACGCGACCATGGAATGGATGGTCAAGCTGTCGACCGAGACTGGGCTGCCGATCACCTTCGCGCTGGCCCAGATCGACAAGGACCCCAACGGATGCCAGCGCGTGATCGATCAGGTCAAGCGCTTCAACGCGGCCGGCGCGCATCTGTCGCCGCAGATTTCGGCGCGGCCCACCGGGATGCTGATGGGGCACGAGAGCTCGCTGCATCCGTTCATCACGCATCGCACCTACAAGTCGATCGCGCATCTGCCGATCGACGAGCGCGTGGCCAAGCTGCGCGAGCCGGCGATCCGGGCGCAGATTCTGGCCGAGGGGCCTAGCGTGAAGGATCGCGCGACGCGCCACTTCGTAACCAATTTCTCGAAATACTTTCCGCTCGGCGATCCGCCCGACTACGAGCCCGAGCGCGATGCGAACCTGGCGGCGCGGGCCGCGCGTGAGGGAATCTCGCCGGCCGAGCTGGCCTACGACATGATGCTCGAACGCGAAGGGCGTGCGCTGCTCTACATGCCGCTGGCGAATTATGCCGAGTACAACCTGGACGCGCTGCGCGAAATGATCCTCGACCCGGTGACGACCATGGGCCTGTCCGACGGCGGCGCGCATTGCGGGCTGATTTGCGACGCCAGCATGCCGACCTACATGCTGACGCACTGGGTGCGCGATCGCAGCCGCGGCGCGCGTCTCACGCTCGAAACCGCCGTCCAGCGCCAGACCACCGACACGGCCAATCTGTACGGCCTGCACGATCGCGGTGCGCTCAAGCCAGGCATGAAGGCGGACGTCAACGTGATCGATCTCGAGGGGCTCAAGCTGCATGCGCCGAAGATGGTCTTCGACCTGCCGGCCGGCGGCCGGCGCCTGATCCAGCACGCGGACGGCTACCGCTACACGGTCGTCAGCGGCGAAGTGATCTATGAAAACGGCACGCCGACCGGTGCGCTGCCGGGCAAGCTGATTCGCGGACCGCAGCCGGCCCCGGTTGCGGCGTCCTGAACGCACACGATTAAGCAATTGCCGCGACCACGGCCGCGTTCGCATTCCGGGCGCGGCCGTGGTGCGTCCGGCACGGGCGCGTTTGCGCCGCCGTGTCGCGGCGTGGATTCACCAGGCGGATTCGAGCAGCGCGACAACTTCCGGCGCGGTCGCCGGGGCCGCACCGGTAAGCGACGCGCCGCGCGCGGCGAAGGCCTGCGCAATCCGGGCAAGATCGCCGCGCCCAACGCCTAAGTCGCGCAGGCGCGCCGGCAGTGCGAGCCGCGCGATCAGCGTATCGAGTTCGTCCGCCAGATGGCCGGCCGAATCGGCGTCGCTCGAGCCCTTTGCGCCGAGACCGAGCGACCGCGCCAGCTCGGCCTGGCGCCGCGCGTGCGCCGGATCGCGCGCCGCATCAACGCGCAGAAAGGCCGGCAGCGTGACGCACGCGGCAAGTCCGTAGGGCACGCGGCAGAGCGCGCCAAGCTCGTAGGCGATCGCATGGCTGGGCAGCGCGGCTGGCACCGGCTCAAGCGCCAGCGCGCGCAGCGGCGAATGGTCGGCCATCCAGGCGGCAATCTGGGCGGCGGCGCGCGCGTCGAGATCGGCCGGCGCGTCATGCGTTTGTGGCAGATGCGTCAGGAGCGCGCGCGCGGCGGAAATCTTCAGCACATCGCCCACCGGATGAGGCGGTGCGGCGCAGAACACCTCGATCGCATGATCGAGCGCCATAACGCCCGAGCTGTGCCACAAGCCAGGCGGCGTGGCGAGCGTCGCCGCGGGGTCGTAGATGATCGCGCGGCTGGCGGCGGCCGAACTGGTGTAGGAGCGCTTGAGGCCGCGGACGAAATCGGTTGCGCTGAAGCTGCGCGTGTACTCGGCGCCGGCGAGCGTGGTTGGGATGCTCAGTTGCGGGATGATGCCGTTGATCAGATGGACCGGCGCGTCGAGGAACGCGGCCAGCGCGCCCGGGCTGTCGATGCCGGCCGCGATACAGATGCGCAGGGCCTTGGCGGCGTCGATTACGCTGCCGCCACCGACCGCGACGATCAGTCCCGCACCGCAGCGGCGGGCGGCCGCGGCCGCGGCGACCGCGCTCTCGAGCGGCACGTGCTCGAACGCGGCGGCGAAGGTCGCGGCGTGGCGCGCGCCGAGCATCGCGGTGATCCGATCGATCAGGGCGCCGCGTTCGAGCGCGCGCGCGGTCAGGATCAGCACGCGCTCGGCGCCGAAGCGTTCGACTTCGGCCGCCAGCGCGTCGAGCGTGCCGCGTCCGTACACGATTCGTTCGACGGTCGGCAAAAACTGAATCACGCCGGCGGGCAATGCGTCGGGCATGCCGGCGATACTACCATTTCGCACGCGACCGGCGCGCGATTTTGACGGGCGTGCGCGGGCGATGTTACGCTCCGCCGCGTTCGCAGGAAAATCACTTTTCGAGCGGAGGCCGCCGCGATGGAGTTTGGCATCGGATTCGATACGCATGTCGACAAGTGGGAGCTTGCACGCTATGGCGAGGAACTCGGCTACGATCGCTGCTGGGTGCCCGACTCGCAGATGATCTGGTCGGACTGCTACGCGACCCTCGCGCTGGCGGCGGCCAACACCAGCCGGATCAAGCTCGGCACCGGCGTGGCGATTGCGGGCACGCGGATCGCACCGGTCACCGCGCATTCGATCGCGACTATCAATCAGATCGCGCCGGGGCGCGTGTTCCTGGGCCTCGGCACCGGCCATACGGCGATGCGCGTGATGGGTCAGAGCCCCATGCCGATCGCGGAGTTCCGCGAATATCTGCGCGTCGTGCGAACGCTGCTGGCGGGCGAGGCGGTCGCCTACACCTATCGCGGACGCACGCGCGAAATCGCGTTCCTGCATCGCGATCGCCACTTCATCAACCTGGACAAGCCGATACCGATCTATGTCGCGGCCAACGGACCGCGCGCGGCGCGCGCCGCCGGCGAATTCGGCGACGGCTGGATTACGGCGGGCGGGATCAACGCGAAGATCGCCGGGCGCATGGCGCAGATCGAAGAGGGGGCAAAGGCGGACGGACGCTCGCTGGCGGCGGATTTCCATATCACGTCGCTGACCAGCGCATGCGTGCTGCGCGTGAGCGAGTCGCTGAGTTCCGAGCGCGTGATCAATGAAACCGGCGCGCAGGTCGCCAGCGCCCTGCACTTCGTTTACGAGGCGTGGCGTACGCGCGGCCGGAGCGACGACGCGATACCGCCGTTTTTCCGCGACGTGTGGGACGACTATCTCAAGCGCGTGGAGAATTTCAGCCTGCCCGCGGCGGCGCGCTTTCGCCAGATCCATGACGGCCACGGAACCTATCTCCAGCCCGGCGAGCGCAAGTACGTCACGCCCGCGGCGATTCGCGGAACCTGCCTGGTCGGCCAACCGGACGAGATTATCGAACGGATCCGCGCGATGGAGCGCGCCGGCATCGGCGAGGTGCTGATTTTGCCGCCGGCGGATTTTCAGCGCAACGTCTTTCGCGATTTCGCCGAGCAGGTGATGCCCGCGTTTCGCTGAAAGCGCGCAGTCCTTGGTGGCGCCTCACGCGTACGGCGACCGCGCGGCGCTTGCGCACCGCTAACGCCCCAGCGCCGCGATAGGCTAGGCTCCAAGTCCCGGCGCAGCTTTGCCTGGCGGCCTGCGAAGCGGGAAGATGGCTGGCGGGAAGCCTGCGGGCAGCGTGCATGAATGGCGCGCGCCGCGATCAAGGAGATCGGGCCGGCGAAGTCGCACAGCCGGACGTAATTGGCGATGGGCTCGGTAGTCAAAATTAGCCGCCGGCGGCCGATCGACCCGCCCGTCCGGCGTATCCGATCGCCCGAACAGCGCGAGGCCGAGGACTGGCGATCGCTGATCGTACTGGCGACGGTGTTTTCGGCCACGGCGGTCGCGATGGCGATTGCGGTGGTGGTGGCCGGCTCGAGCAATTGGGCCGAGGCGATCCCGCTCATCGCCTGCGTGGTGGTCATCGCGCTGACCAAGGTGGTGCTCGCCGACGCGGTGTTCTTCATCATGATTCGATCGGACACGCATGCCGAAGCCAAGGCGATGGCGGCCGCCGCGGACGCGCGCGCGGCCGGCCTGGTGATTCGCCGCGCACCGCCGCCGCCCCGGAGACACCTGATTAAGATGCGCCTGATTAAGATGCGCCAGATCAAAGCGGCCGGCAGCCGGCCGCGCCAGCCGCGACAGGGTGCGATCCGGCTCGCGCCGCCCGCGCGCAAGCCCGGCGGCACCGCGCCGCGTCCCGACGATCGCTAATCACTCACCCGCCGGTTAAAAAAGTGGCGCGGACGGTCAGCCGTCCACGCCGCGAGCGGGAGACGTTGACGCTTCACGCCAACGTCTCGGTCGATTAGCTGCAGAGCACCTCGTTGGCGTGGATGGTGTCGAGATACTCCTTGACGGACTGGATTTTGCCGTCGCGCACGATAAACAGGAAGTGATATTTGTTCTGGTAGGTCTTGCCGTTGGTCATCTTGGCGAACGACTCGGCCTCGACCGCGACGCGATCGCCCTCCGCCGTGAGGCCGGTCGGAGTGACCCGCAACCCGCCGTCGATCTTGGAACCAAGCTGGCCGATTAGTTCGGCGAACTGCGCCTTGGTCTTGGTGCCCGACAACGGAAAGTTGCCCAGCACCCACCAGGTGGCCGAGTCGGCCATCGCGCCGAGCACCGCTTCGCCCTTGCCGGCGCTCAGGTCTTCAAAAAATCCGAGGATAAATCGTTTGTTGTCTTCGGCGCTCATAAAATTTCCTCCAGAGACTTAACGTCAGTTCGTACCGCTGTCTTACTGCCGATCAGGGTCGGCGCGCAATCGATCGCATCGCGGGTGAATTCGCGCCGCGCGGCCAGCGCTCAGACCTCGAGGAAGACGGTTTCGTTTTCGCCCTGCAGCACGATATCGAAGCGCATTTCGATTTCGGGAGTTTGGGCGACGGCGCGCGCGATCAGCGTGGCGCGGCGCGCGGGATCGATCGCCCCGAGTAGCGGATCGGACACGTTGAGCGGTTCGTCGGGAAAGTAGATGCGCGTGACCAATCGATTGAGCAAGCCGCGGGCAAAAATCGACACATTGATATGCGGCGCCTGGAGCGCCATCCGCGGTCCGGGCAGCGCGCCGGGGCGAATCGTGCGAAAGCGGTACCGTCCGTCGGCGTCGGTCGCGGTGCGGCCGAAGCCGTGGAAATGCGGGTCGATCAGCTTTTCCTGGGTGTCCTCGGGATGATCGTAGCGGCCGGCGGCGTTGGCCTGCCAGATTTCGACCATCGCATCGGCGACTGCGGCACCTTCACCGTCGACGATTCGCCCGGTAACGATTAGCGGTTGGCCGCGAGTCTCGGCTGTGACCAGGTTGGCGCCGCCGGGCGCGATCAGCGAGGGGCCGAAAAATGGCCCGACGGTCTGCGATGGCGTCTGCCGCGGGCTCATCTCACAGGCCGATCGGAGTTGCATCGCGCCCGCGCACCACCAGATCGAAGCGGTAGCCCAGCGCATGCTCGGGCACCGTCGCGTCCAGATCGAAGGCGGCGATCAGGCGCGCGCGCGCCTCCGCGTCGGCCACGCTGTTGAACACCGGGTCGAAGGCGAGAATCGGATCGCCGGGAAAATACATCTGGGTAATCAGCCGGGTGGCGAAACCCGGACCGAACAGACTGAAATGGATATGCTGCGGGCGCCATGCGTTGGGATGGTTGCGCCATGGATAGGCGCCCGGCTTGACGGTGACGAAGCGGTAGGTGCCGGCACTATCGGTCAGCACGCGGCCAATGCCGGCGAAATGGGGATCGAGCGGCGCGTCGTGCGAATCGTTGTGATGGGCGTAGCGGCCCGCGGCATTGGCCTGCCAGAGCTCGATCAGCGTATGCGCGATCGCCCGGCCGTCTTCATCGAGTACCCGGCCAGTCACCACGATGCGCTCGCCGATCGCGAGTCCGCCGTCGAAGCGCGTCATATCCTCGTCGCCCGCGCGGATCGATTCGGCGCCGGGGCGCGGACCGGTGATCTCCGAGAGGCTCTGCTCGACCGCGACCGGCGGATACGCGGGGGCGCGTTTGGCGGTGCTGGCGTATGGCAAATAGCTGTTCGACGGATGAACTCCGGCGGCGGCAGGGCGATAGCCACAGGGCGCGATCATCGGCTTCGGCACCCCTCGACGCTAACCCAAGTCCGAATCGATGACCAGTGGGCGCTCGTGACGGCACCCCGGGCCGGCTGGCCCGCAGGGCGCTGGCGACTGGTTTCCTTGCGCGGCCGGGATTTGCCAGACTCGGAAGTGCCGTCGGAGCCTCTGCCCCAGGCGCGCGGCGATCGAACGGCGCTGGGCGAAGCGACGACCAGGGCGCCGCGGCGCTCGCCGCGGCGCGACCGTCAACGCGAAGCAGGGATCAACGCGAAACAGGCATTCAGATGTCGCGCCGGATTAATCCGATCGCAATCGCGCCCCTGCTCATCGCATTAACGGCCGCGCCGGTCTGCCGCGCGGAGCAGCCGGCCGCGACGCCCGAGGCGGCGGCGCCGAGCGACGAACGCGCCTACGCGCTTTACCTGCTCGCCTCCTACGCGAATGCCGCGGCCTACGAGGCGCGTATCCTGACCAAGGGTTCGGTGGCCAACTACTACCGGATGAAGGTGTCCGAGATCGATCGGCTCGAGTACCGAATCGAGACCGGGCAGGCGGTCAAGTACAGTGAAATCGGCGCCGCGATCGATCCGCTCGCCGCGCAACTCATCCGCTACTAGGGAACCTCTGCGCAAGTTAGGTTGTCATTCTGAGCGCAGCGAAGAATCCC
>JADEYI010000271.1_pt1 | contig 88703 bp, 67 predicted proteins | sample 8542331 | NCBI WGS metagenome assembly JADEYI01 (sample SAMN16510988, study PRJNA670497) | mine drainage metagenome | isolation source: biofilm near Copperflume 1 | place: Germany: Marsberg coppermine Kilianstollen | collected 2018-02
ATGAAAAATTTAATCAAGATAAAAACTGGGATGGGTTTAAAGGCTTTGTTACAAACACCCAACTGCCACCCAAACAGGTTATAGAAAATTACAAAAACCTTTGGCACATTGAAAAAGCTTTCAGGATGTCAAAAAAAGATTAAAGGTACGACCCGTGTACCATCGTTTAAAAAAACGGATTGAGGCACATATCTGCATCTCTTTTGCCGCCTACACCATCTACAAGGAAAGCTCGTCAGGTCCTGACGCACCTGACGCATTCCAAGGTCTTTCTGTACCCTCATGTCTTCCCACCTGACATATTTCAAAACCTGAAAGAAATTCAATCTGCCGATAAGGCAAATCGATAAATTATTTCTTCTTCTTCCGGGCTTCGTCACCCGCCTTCATGGCTTCCTCCAATTTGGACATAAACTTCGACTTTTTGGTCGTGCCACTGGCCGCCTTTTTCTTGTTTTCGTCCATGATGGCAATAATCTTGTCTTCATCTACAAATCGTTTGATGATGGCCTGTTGGGCAAACGTAATCAGGTTGGAAATGAAATAGTAGAAACTCAAGCCGGATGAAAATGAGTTCAGTACAAACAAGAAAATCAACGGCATCACATAGCCCATCGATTTCATGGGGCCTTGCACGGATTGGATTTGATTGTTTTGCCATTGAAATACGATCTGTGAGGCAGTCATGAGCAATACAAAAAGACTCACGTGGTTTCCATAGCCAAAAGGTACGGTAAATGGCAACGTGAGAATTGAATCCCAGGTGGAAAGATCTTCAGCCCAGAGGAAAGGCTGCTGGCGCAAGTCGATCGAGTTGGGAAATAAGTAGAACATCGAAAACAAAATAGGCATCTGCAGGAGCAAAGGAATGCAACCGGCAAACGGATTGACGCCCGCTTGCTGATACAGCTTCATCTGATCTTGCTGGGCTTGCGTTTGGTTGTCGCCATTTTTTTCTTTGATGGCATCCAGTTCGGGTTTAAGCAACCGCATCTTCGCCATGCCCATGTACGAAGTGTAGGTCAGCGGCATCAGCAAGAGCTTCATGAACAGCACCAAGAGCAAAATGATAATGCCGTAGTTGCCAATAAAGGATTGCAAGAAGTTGAACACGGGCATCAACAAAAATTTGTTTACCCAGATTACTGGCGGCCAGCCGAGGTACATATTGCGAGAGAATTCATGCCCCACTTCTTTGGTGATTTTATAATCGTTTGGACCAAAGTAATAGGTGAAGTTGGCTTTTTTCGAAGCCATGGCTTCGGCAGGGATGGAAAGATTTACTTCGGCCCGCTTCACGTACGATGAATCCTTGTCATCGAACGTGGTGGCAAATGAACCCGAGGCGAAATCGCCTTTGGCGAAAATAGCACTCAGGAAAAATTTTTGTTTTATGGCCGCCCACCGCAATGGGTTGCTTACCGCTTTTGAGTCAGGAGAGGTATCGGAAAGTCCATCGAAGGAGCCGTCAATAGAATAATAATTGATCGTTGTTTTATTTCTGCTGTCCTTGAGATCTTTTTCTTGTAATGGGATATCATCAACCCATGAGAAGGCCGCACTTTGCCCCAATGTAATACCTTGTGTTTCCAATTTATACCCGATCTGGTAACCTGCTGCGGGTATAGAATAGGTATGTTTAATGTATGAATTTTCAGAAAGCCGGGCCGTAAACGTAACCCTTGAAGTGTCGCCCACCTTGGTCATTTGCGTCTCGTAATGCAAACTGTAGAGGTCTACATTCTGACCCTGGTAGTTGGTAACCAAAGCAAACGAATTGTTGCCATCATTAACCAAATCTAAGGGTTTTTGGTGGTAGGTCTTGTAGTTCTTAAGGTTGACCAGCGTGAAGGTAGCGCGGTTGCTGAAAGTGATTTTTAACACCTCATTTTCAACAGAGATGAGTGACTCTTTTCCGGAAAGGAAAGAACCCAAGTTTCCATATTGTTTTACGGCAATGCTATCAAACGCTTGCGCTGATTTTTTTTGCGTGGTGCTATCTTTTTTTATCGGCAATTCTTTCAAGACCGATTTTTCTTCTTGAGGAGCAGGTGTGGGAGGGGAGAAAAAATAAAAGTACAGCAACAACAACAACGCAATCAATGTAAGGCCAATGGCCGAATTCCTATCCATTTTTTTTATAATTCAAGATTTAACATTAAAAATTCAAAAGTAATGAGCTAAATTTTAAAACTGGTTATTCAATTTTGATTCTTGAATTTTCAATTTTGGATTTTATGCTCCATGGCTGCGGCCACAAATTTCACAAAGAGTGGATGTGGGTTCAGCACCGTGCTCCGCAATTCGGGATGGTATTGCACACCGATAAACCAGGGATGATCTTTTAATTCGATGACCTCCACTAAGCCCGATTCCGGATTGACGCCTACCGCTTTCATGCCAGCTTCTTCAATTTGATCCAGGTATTTATTGTTGAACTCATAGCGGTGCCGGTGCCTTTCATGGATCAAGGTGTCGCCATACACATGGTGTGCTTTCGATCCCTTTTTAAGTTTACAGACATAAGAGCCAAGCCGCATGGTGCCGCCTTTTGTTGTAATTTTTTTCTGTTCTTCCATCATATCGATGACGGGATGCTTTGTTTTTGGGTTGAGCTCCGTGGAGCTGGCATCGGCCAGACCGAGCACATTTATCGAAAATTCCACCACTGCACACTGCATGCCAAGGCAAATACCGAGGAAAGGAATCTTATTTTCGCGCACATATTTTATGGCTGCTATTTTCCCTTCCATCCCACGCTCGCCAAAGCCGGGTGCTACCAGTACGGCATCTAAATTTCCAAGGATATTTTCTACCGTATCGGTATGAATGTCTTCCGAGGAAATCCAGATCACGTTTACTTTGCAGTCGTTTTCCGAACCCGCATGGATGAAGGCTTCCGCAATGGACTTATACGCATCGGGTAGGGACACATATTTGCCGACCAGGCCAACGGTTACTTCGTTTAGTGGATTTTTGAGTTTGCCTAAAAATACTTTCCATTGCTCCAGGTCAGGCTCTTGCTTGGAAGTCATTTTAAGTTTGGAGAGCACGCGCTCATCCAGTTTTTCCTTTTTCATTAACATGGGCACATCGTAGATGGTATCAGCATCGATGGCTTCAATTACCGAGTTGACGTTCACGTTGCAAAAAAGGGCTAATTTTTTACGGATATCATTCGACAAGGGCAACTCGGTGCGGCACACTAAAATGTCGGGCTGAATTCCGTAGGAGAGGAGCTCTTTTACCGAGTGCTGCGTGGGTTTTGTTTTTAGTTCCTTAGCAGCTTTGAGGTAGGGGATAAGCGTAAGGTGTATCACCATGGAGTGATTCGCCCCAAGGTCCCAGCGCACCTGGCGCACGGCCTCTACAAATGGCAGGGATTCAATGTCCCCAACAGATCCACCAATCTCTGTGATGATAAAATCATACTGCCCACTTTCACCCAACAAAAAGATATTGTGCTTTATTTCATCGGTGATGTGTGGCACTACCTGAACAGTCTTGCCAAGGTATTCCCCAAGCCGTTCTTTGGTGATGACGTTATTATAGATGCGACCGGTGGTCACGTTATTGGCCTGAGAGGTACGGACATTCAAAAAACGCTCATAATGACCCAAATCGAGGTCGGTTTCGGCCCCATCATCGGTGACATAGCACTCGCCATGCTCGTAGGGGTTGAGTGTGCCGGGGTCTATATTAATGTAGGGATCGAATTTCTGGATGGTGACGGTAAACCCACGGGCCTGGAGGAGTTTCCCCAGCGAAGCCGAGATAATCCCTTTCCCCAACGAAGAGGTAACGCCACCGGTAACGAAGATGTATTTTGCAGAAGACATGGTATGGCAAAAAAATGAAGCCGCAAAGGTAGGGGATTTAACACGCTGATCACCCGCTCGACTTGATTTATTTCCTTTTTGAAGAAATAATCAATAAGTTTGAGAATTGCAGAGTCTTGCAACGGTTACACTTGGTACGGCTCTGGAATATAAACCATTAGATACTGCCTATACCGGATGAAGCTACCTATTACAATTTTTAAAAGTCTAAGGTTTTTTATAGTTTTTTCGGCTTTAGTTTTTTCTTCGGCAAAAACTTTTGCTCAAGCCGCAGTTAATAATAACGGTTTTTTCCCCAACCATTTAACTCTTGACCAACGTACAATTGACGCTAATTTTTACAATGGTCCACTTAATGGAACCTCTACTTCAAACCAATGGACTGTAATTGTAGCAGGCAATATTATACCTACTGCAAATATTACTGTTAGCAATGCAGTTAATGGATCTTACTCAACCTCCGCTTCTTTTACTTCAGGCACGCTAGGTGATGTTTGGGTACGTTTTGATGCTTCCAGTATTCCAGGCCACCCTGCCTATCTTCTGCCGGGTGAATCGCTGACTATACAATTTACAAACATCGCCAATTCACTTACTACAAATGGAAGTGGCCTTCCAGCTCTATCTTCCCCTATTCTCACTTCAAAAAATTACCATACTCCTACTGCCACAGGATCTACGGACATCCAATACCAAAGCGAGGGAATTGCTTCTTCCCTTGATCAATGCTCCCCAGTCAACACCAATTTCTATCGTTGGACTTATGTTTACAGTTTGCGTTATCGCAACAGTTCAAAGTGGAGCACCAATAACAATGAACTCAATGTTTCATGGGGCGCAGGAACCGGTGGTGCGACCACTAACCTGCAAGGTTATCTTTCCAACAGCGGTGGTGATCCGGCCCCGACAACTTTCCCTGCCAATATTTTTAGCGGATTAAATTATCCTGGCGTTTATGTTTCATTTAGAACGGGTCTAAACATTGCTTCTGCCAATGTAGGAATTATTAATGTCGATAATGGAGCCGCTTATTCGTACCAATATCCAAATAATACTGGAGTTTGTAATTTTACCTCTACAGAATATCCTTTTGGAATTACCACTGCGGTCTATTCGGCATCAGGGATATCCAGTCTCACAAAAAACACACAATTTAACTCCTACGACTACGAAAGCCACCTTCCTGGTACAGTAGGGGCACTTGATGAACCTGTAGGAACTGGCGGTGCCACTACCACCAATCTGGTTTGTTTAGGTAGCAATTTTGGATCAGTCCTTATTGACAACTCACTTTTTAATTGTATTGGCAATGGAACCATTTTGTCCACCCCAGCGGCCAATCCAAATACAACTCCTGTAAATAATGCGCAACGCTGGATAAGGATAGTATATGGTGGAGTTTCTGCGGCTACAGTTATTCCTGATATTCGTGTGAATGGACAACAGGTAACTTCCAATACCGCAACACCTGCCTTAAATGCCGCTTGGGTAAGTAACCCGAATCTTGTAAATTCTTATGCCGCTGTAATTGACAATACACCCAATACCACTCCGTTAACAAATGGATATGTCGTGCCTGGTGTTGTGGCATTCCCTGCATCTACACCAGGAACTACTGATGTCTATGGAGTCATGGCTTTAAATGTGCCGGCTACGGCTACAACATCGGGAATTTTAAGCCAGGTTATTTCTACCATTGACCCCAGTAACCAGGCAGTTGGCCAGCAGTTCAATATCACGATACAATATTGGAATGTTTGCAATCCATACCCCACAGCCACACCGGTAGAATATACCACCGTCTCGGATGGATCGTTGGTAAGTAGTGGAACGAATAACGCGCTTCGAATAGTCACAAAACCTGCTGCTCTCACAACCACAGGTCGCTCGGTTTGTTATGGCACTGCTACACCTATTAATTTTTCCGTTGGCGGTGTAACGGGCGGTGCGACCGTAAAGTTTTATAAGGACAAGGCAACCGCTCTCGCCCATGGTGCTACGATTCAGTCAAGTGCAAGTACCAATATGTCTTCTAGCAAATATACCACAGGGAATGGAATGGCGGTAAACTTTTCCACCACCAATACCAATGGAAGATATTTCTCTGTGTTTGCAACACAATTAGTTAATACTTGTGAAAGCGATCCGATAGAAGTGGCAATTTACCAACAGCCACGCATTGACTTGGGTACGGATGTAAGAGCGGTTCCTACACCCAACCCCGCCCCTGATGTTTGTAATAATACGTCAGTGGTTTATACTGAAGGGCTGGCGGCACCGATAAAAACAATAACCGCAGCCAACTCAACCAATGCGGTTGCCATTAACCTTAACACGCAAAATGTCTGGTCTTCTACTTTTCCTGCCACCGTAACCATTACTCCCTCGGCCTCACCCAGTGCCACAGCCACTTATGCTTATGCGATAAGCCCTCAACCAGCCACTTTTGTTACAGGTAATGTTGCCATTGCCCTTCAATACGTTACCCCGGATCCCCCAAATGTAACGGTTACCAATAATTTGACGGGGCCACCTTCATCAATTTATACTTACACGATAGCGCCTCAGGCTTGCATCAACACGCCTACCACGTTGTCGCAAAATGTTTACGGGACTTCAGCAGGAGGTGACATTTCACCGGCAACGCAAACAATATGCAGCGGCTCGCCTCCTGCGACAATTACCGTGGCGGGTACGGTCCCACTTCCTTTACGTGGCGGGGTAGTTGGTTGGCAAAAAAGCATAAATGGTGGTCCGTTTGCTGCAGATGGCTCCCTAGGTATTGCCAATCCGTTAGTTCTCACTGCTGCGCAAGTGCCCTTAGTGGCGGGAGCACAAACTACCTACAAGTATCAGGCAGTGGTACAAAATGGCCCATGCACTTCTGTACTAGGTACAATTGCAATAGTCATAGTTAATCCAATTCCTGCTCAGCCTACAATTACTCCTTCTGGTCTTACAACATTTTGTTTAGGAGGTTCTGTTACCCTTTCTTCTAGTACAGTAAATGCATCATCTTACCAATGGTTTTTGAATGGCTCGGCTATTGCGGGTGCTACTGCTCAAACTTATTTTATTAATGCCATCGCTCAAAGTGGAAGTTATACGGTACAAACTATTGGCATTGCACCTTCAAATTGTTTGAGTCCTATTTCGAACGCCACGGCAGTGACCGTGAATCCACTCCCTGCGGCTACTGGTCCTACAGGTGGAGGTGCGGTATGTTTGGGCAATCCTGCCCCTGATATTGTTTGGGATTTGACTACCGGAACAGCACCGTTTACAGGGACATGGACGGGGACAGCCGGGACTTATGCTGGGAGTTTTACTTTTGCCCAGGCGGGTGTGGTGCTTTCGACAGTACCTTCCAATACGGTATCGCTGACACCCCCGATAACTACCCAGTCTGGCACTTATCAATTACAATCTTTAGTTGATGCCAATGGATGTGTCGCTACTTCTTTAGGAGGATCCACTTCCATTACCATTGGCGGTGCACCTCCTAACTTTGATACCGCACCTTCCGTAACGCCAGCCGTCACCTGCTTTAATGGAGCATCAACCTCCGACCCTGTTTTAAGTTTTAGCTTAGATGCGGCTTCAACCAGTCCTGGTAATTACACTTTAACTTATAATGTGGATGGTGGATCAAATTCCACTAAGACATTCACGGTAAATTTAGGCAACGGAGATCTGGCTACTGCAACCTCTTTTTCTGAAGTGGCTTTAAACAATACAGTGCCGAGTCCGCATGCGATTAAAATTGTTTCAATTCTCTCCCCTACTGGGTGTCAAACCATATTTAACACGACATTAAATTTTACAGTAAACCCTCTCCCTGCTGCTCCAACTGGCGCGATTGGAGCCGTTTCTTGTTCTACAAATCCCACAGGTTCTCAGCTTACAGTGAATGACCCTGGGGCAGGGTTTACCATTTTATGGTCGACCACCGCTTCACCAACATACACCGCGGCCGCAGGGGTTCTGGCTGGAGCAAATAACCAGTTGTTTACGCCCACCAGCAATGCGACTGTAACTTACTATACGTTTACACAAAATACAACTACATCATGCCTAAGTAGTACAAGTACGGCCGTTACTAACATCCAGGATTTACCCCCCGCTGCTGCGACCATTACCGCGCCATCACCTTCACCCATTGCTCTTTGTGCTCCAGTTACTGGAAATGGTGCATCTACACCATTGACAGCCACAGCCATAAATGGTGTGGATAAAGGTACTTGGTCTTTTACTGGAGGTGTAGGTGGAACCGCCATCACAAGTCCCAATAATATTTCTACGGCCATTACCGGTTTGCCGGGAGATACCCCTGCGGGCGGAACAACTAAAACGGTCAATATTTTATGGACGGTTCAAAGTAAGTATGGACAGTTGGGGACAGCCAATGCCTGCCCTGATAATACAGCAGCGGCAACCATTAATATCAATCCGCTGCCGACCACTTTAAATCCTACGGTTACTTTTTGTGAAGACGTGTACGGGGGAGGATCACATGCCGGAGTTGATCTAACTTCCTACAACAGCATCTGCACAAATGGCACAACGGTGGTTTGGTACAACAACTCGTCATGGTCGTCTCCGGTAGGCGCTCCGACTAATGTTGCAGTTTCAAATGGCACTAAATTTTATTTCAAGGCGACCACTGTCTTGGGCTGTTCCAATGATGCCATTTCTTCGGCTGGGGTTCTCACCTTTGTAGTTAATACTTTACCCACCATTGTCCCTCAAAATCTATCGTTCTGCGAAGATCACACTGGAACTAATCCACTTATCGATCCAATACCTCCGCACAGTGGTCAACATGGTCCATTCGATCTGACGACTTATAATACCGCCATTGCAAATGGTTCATTAGTTAACAGATCGGTGGGTTGGTTTACGGATGCAGCCGCAACCCTGGCAGTGCCGACCCCTCTTTCCTATACGTTGGTTGGTAATGTAACTTTATATGCCAAGGTCACCAACACGATAACGAATTGTTCCAACATTGCTACCATAAACTTAACTACGCTTCCCCGTCCCATTGACAATCCTGTTATCGGGAATACTTCGGTATGTACAGGAAGCAATATTTTACTTTATCAACTTACTCCAGGAAATAACCCGGGATCAACTTATACTTGGAGTGTAGTTGGCACTCCTGCAGCAGATGTAACGGTGTTTGGTGGTGGTGGCACAAACAGTTCCAACTTTTTCGTGCTCCTACAATTTCCTTCCGCCACCGGAACGGTAGCTATCGATGTATTTGAAACACTGAACGGATGTACGGGCAATACCAACCACATGACGGTAAACGTGAATGCTGCCCCGGCTGCTAATGTGATTAGTGGAGCTACTCAGGTATGTACCAACCAGACATTGGTTCCTTACACAGTAGTTCCCGCCAATGGTTCTTCAACCTATTCATGGGTGGTGACAGGTGCAACACCCAGTGGATCCGGAAGCACCATTAATGTGGACTTCGGACTTACTTCTCCGGTTACAATTCAGGTAACAGAAACTGCGTCAACAGGCTGTGTTGGGTCTCCGGCTAATCTCGGTGTAACTGTAAACGCACGTCCGGTGATGACCTCTAGTACAACCTCAGCCGTATGCAGTGGGCTTGCACCCGGGTTAGCGTTTAGTTCATCGGTGGCCAGCACCTATGCCTGGAGCGTAGTAAGCATCACCGGAAGCATTACCGGTGCTACCGTGGGGCAGGTTGGTACGGGCAATCTATCCACAACTTTTACAGGAGCAGGGGCACTTAAAAATTTGTCAGGCGCGGTTGGATCCGTTACCTTTAATGTTACGCCTACAGCGACTGCCGCACCAAATTGCGCGGGAACAACTCAAAGCGTGGTAGTGACGGTTAATCCCGAACCCGTTCTTGTTAACCCTCAATCGAAAACTATTTGTAGCGGTCAGCAAGTGAACTACGAAATTCTTTTATCTCCCTTAAACCTGCCCGGTGGAACATTTTTCAATTGGCCAGCACCAGTGATGTCGGATGCTTCGGCTCAGGGATCTCCAGGAGTGAATGTACCTGATGGTTCAGCGGGAACATTACATATTACGGATAATCTGGTCAATAATTCTGCCTCATCGATTACGGCTACCTATACCATAACACCAACAAGCGGTGCTGGATGTAATGGAACAGCAAGGACAGTGGTGGTTACGGTTTTGCCTCAACCTACCTTGTCCCCAACGCTTGGCACTACAAAGTGTAGTGGATCACCGATCGGTGTTACGTTGGCTACTGCTGCAGGATCAGTTGCGGCTAATAATTATAACATTACCGCCGTTACAGTTCCAGGGGGACTTACCCCTGGAACCAACGCGGTTGTTCCAGCAACAGGTGTTGGCTCAACCTATCTCTCAAATGATTCTTATTTAAATACTACCAACGGAGCGTTAACAGCCTCCTATACGGTTGTTCCGGTGAGTGTGGGCGGTTGTCTTGGAAGCCAAGTTATTGTTAACTTCACCATTAATCCACAACCTTCCCTTTCCGCCACCCTCGATATGACGGTCTGTAGCGGAATAGCAACGGGCCTAACACTTGCCACAGCTGGCGGTTCTCCTCCGGCCGTTAGTTATAACATTACCGGAATCACTATTGCTGCAGGATTAGTAGCTGGAGGATTGAATGCGGTAGTTCCAGCCACGAATAAGCCTTCTAATTATTTAGCTGCCGATGTCTTTACGAATACCGGCAGCACACCGCTGACGGTTGTTTATCAGGCTGTGCCCGTGAGCGCAATGGCCTGTCCTGGCAACCCTCCAAAATCGATAACGATTACCGTGAATCCGGAACCGGTTCTTGGCAATGGAAACGCTGCCGTGTGTAGCAGTAGTACAATTGGCCTAACCCTTAATACCAACGGAACGTCAGTTGCCGCCACGAATTACAACATTACAAATAGAACGATTGCCCCTGGCTTAATTGCGGGAGGTTCAAATGCAGTTGTTCCGGCATCTGGCGTTCCGGCTGGCTATCTGGCTTCGGATATATTTACTAATACGGGCGGAGCAGCGTTGGATGTTACCTATACCATTGTTCCGGTAAGCGCCACACCTTGCAGTGGTCAGGCGAAAGTGATTACGATCACGATCAATCCTGAACCGGTGATGGCCAATACTTTGGACGCTACGGTATGCAGTCGTCTTGCCACGGGTCTGACGCTCAATACCAATGGTACATCAGTAGCCGCAGCGAGTTACAACATAACCTCAAGGTCGATTTCAGGAGGGTTGACCCCTAATGTAGCCAATGTCGCTGTGCCTGCAAGCGGGGTGGCTGCGAATTACCTCGCCAACGACATATTTTCCAATACAGGCTCGAATCCGTTGACCGTTACCTATACCGTGGTTCCCCTAAGTTCTTCAGGTTGTTTGGGGGCGTCCAAAATTATTACCATCACCATCAATCCAGAGCCTGTAGTTTCGAGTTCTTTGGATGGTTCGGTCTGCAGCATTGTGCCGATCAATCTAACCTTAAACACCAATGGTTCTTCGGTTGCAGCAACAACCTATAATATTACGGCAATTTCGATCGCTGGCGGTTTAGTACCAGGTGCCAATGCCATCGTTCCGGCCAGCAATGTGGCTGCAGGGTATCTTGTTAACGATACCTATTCGAATACCGGAACTACCCCTTTGAACGTTACCTATACTGTGGTTCCGATCAGTGCTGCAAATTGTTTTGGTGTTGCTAAAATCATTACCTTAACAGTAAGCCCTGAACCAGTGGTATCAAATACGTTGGATGCGACCATATGTAGCGGTTCACCGACCAACCTTACACTTAACACCAATGGTACCTCAGTTGCAGCGGCCAATTATAATATTTCATCGGTTTCCGTGGCATTTGGTCTTACTGCTTCCGGATCGAATGCTGTTGTCCCGGCTACGAATGTAATTCCGGCTTACCTAATTAACGATAAATATACAAACACTGGAAATACTTCTTTGGCCGTAGTGTACACGGTGGTGCCTTTAAGTGCAGCGGGTTGTCCGGGGCCTTCTAAATCCATTACAATTACCATCAACCCCGAGCCGGTTATTTCCGGATCGCTCAGTACTACCGTGTGTAGTGGGGTAGCCGTTGGGCTAAACTTAAACACCAATGGAAGTTCTGTGGCTGCCGCAAACTATAATATTACAGCGCGTTCCATAGCCGGTGGGCTTACCCCTTCTGGAACAAATGCCACTGTTCCTGCTTCAACCGTAGCAGCCAATTATTTAAATAATGATGTATTTACAAATACAACTACGCTGCCTTTAAATGTTACCTACACGGCCGCGCCAGTTAGCGGATCCGGGTGTCTGGGGCAACCACAGATAATAACCATAACGATTAATCCACAGCCGGTTCTCTCGAGCTCGTTGAACAATACGCTTTGCAGTAGCACAGCGACAGGGCTTACGTTAAATACGAACGGAACTTCGGTAGCAGCAGCAAGCTATAACGTGACTAATATTTCGTTGGCAGTTGGATTAAGCGCGGCGGGTACGAATGCCGTAATTCCTTTTACAGGGGCATCGAATACGTATTTATCAAGCGATAAATTCATCAATACAACGGCCATTCCTTTAACCGCCACTTATACGGTTGTTCCGGTAAGTGGAGCAAACTGTGCCGGTTCTCCGGTGAATGTAATAATGACCATCGACCCCGAGCCGGTTATCTCTAACTTATTAAACGAAATAGTTTGCAGTGATGTGGCATCAGGGCTTACGTTGAATACCAACGGGTCTTCGGTGGCAGCCTTAAATTATAACATCACCGCACGATCAATTGATCCTGGTTTGACACCTGCGGGAACAAATGCTGCTGTTCCTTTCATGAGCGTGGCTGCTAACTACCTAGCGGCAGATAAATTTAATAATGTAACCAATAACCCACTAAACGTTACCTACACGGTTGTGGGTGTTAGTGGTGCAACTTGCACGGGCGCGCCTAAGATTATCACTGTGACCATCAACCCGAAACCCGTTCTTTCGGGATCGCTTAATGCGACTATATGCAGCGGTCTTTCAACCGGTCTGTTGTTGAATACGAATGGTACTTCCGTTGCTGCTCAGAACTATAACATTACGGCAATATCCATAGCGGGAGGATTAACCGCGGCAGGAACTAACGCAACTGTTCCTGCATCGGGTGTGAATGCAGGCTACTTAGGCAGCGATTCTTTCACTAATACTACCGCTGGAAATTTGAATGTTGTCTATACGGTCGTTCCGGTAAGTAATGCTGGATGTCCTGGTGTGGCGATGCCGGTGACCATAACCATAGAGCCCCAGCCGGTAATTGCGACTACATTGGACAATACGCTTTGTAGCGGTCTGGCAATTGGGCTCACACTCAATACTAATGGCACTTCCGTGGCAGCGGCAAACTACAATGTCATGGCTCAAACGATAAGCGGAGGCCTTGTGGCGAATGTGGGAAATGCAGCTATCCCAGGAACCGGTGTGGTACCGGGATATCTTGCAAACGATAAATTTACGAATACTACGAATTCGGCACTTACGGTAACGTACACGGTTGTGCCCGTTAGTGCAGTAGGATGTTTGGGTGATTCAAAAGTTATCACCATGACAATAAATCCTGAACCAGTAATTTCAAGCTCACTTGATAAAACAGTTTGCAGTGAAGCAAATATCAATTTAACCTTGAATACCAATGGCTCCTCGGTTGGTGCCGCCAATTATACGATTACGGCAAGGATTATTGCCGGAGGACTGACACCTGCCGGTACCAATGTGACTGTGCCGGCAAGTAATGTATCGGCTAGTTATCTATTGTCGGATAAGTTTACAAATGTTGGTGCAACTCCATTAACAGTAAAATACACGGTTGTGGCTACCAGTGGATCGGGATGTGTAGGGCAACCTAAGATCATTACAATCACAATAGACCCGGAGCCAGTTATGGCTAGCGGTCTGAATAAAAGTATTTGCAGTAGTGTAGCTACAGGATTGACTTTAAATACCAATGGAACATCAGTAGGAGCATCGAGTTATAATACTCTATCCATTTCAATAGGGGGATCACTGACGGCCGCAGGTACGAATGCAGCAGTCCCAAGTACAGGCGTTGCCAATAACTATTTGAGTGGAGATGTGTTTAAAAATATAACCAACGCATCGCAAACCTTAAGCTATGTGGTGACACCGGTAAGTGGAGCAAGTTGTGTTGGCCAACCGATTACGATTGTGGTGACCGTAAATCCCGAACCAGTAGGCTCTAACGTTACTGATCCGCAGTGCGCTACCACGCTCAATCATAGCATTCAATCTCAAATTACTAATGGGGTGACTTCTGTTTTCACGTATACCGTATCCTCTGATAATGGCGGTGTTCCTGCCGCTCCTAATCGCACCGTGGCAAGTGCAGCCGCCATCACTGATAGCTATGTCAACAATACTGGCACACCAGCTAATTTAACCTATACCATCACGCCATTCAGCTCGGCCAATAATTGTCAAGGTGCTGTATTCACCTACGTTGTTAAGGTAAGTCCAACACCTGTTGGAGCCAGCACACTACAATCAGCACTTTGTTCGAGATCAGCTATCAGTATAAATCCCCAAACCAACAACATTACAAATGGGGTGACATCAACCTTTACCTGGACGGCCAGCTATGCATCGGGTCTTACCGGAGGCACTGGATCCGGAACAGGTTTGATTACAGATAACCTGACTAATTTAACAGCAGGGGTACTTAATGCAAACTATACCGTTACGCCCTCCTCAGGGGCTTGCGCTGGATTGCCATTCACAGTCACCCAGCCGATAGATCCTGAGCCAGTGATGAACCCCATATTGGCGACAAAGACAATTTGCAGCAACAATGCTAGTTCTGCCAATCCGACCAATATTGTTCTGAGCACCAATGGGGTTTCCGTTGCTGCGGCTTCTTACGATGTTTCTTTGGTAAGTCAAGATGCAGGTTTAACCGGAACGCCAACAACAGGCACTTCGTTGAGTGCCAATGCCATCAAAAATGATGTTTTCAATAATATTGGCTCTGTTCCACTAAAAGTAGTTTACCAAGTCACTCCGAAGTCGAGTGTCCCTTGCCTTGGCGCACCATTTACGATTACCGTGACGGTAAATCCGGAGCCGGTACTGGCCGCTTTAACGAATTCGGTCTGCAGTAAAAGCACGACCAACATTACCTTGGCGACCGGTGGCTCTTCGGTCGGTGCAGCATCCTACAAACTGATTTCAGTAACAGTGCCTGCAACCATCACGGCAGACGGAGGAAACGTGGCTAACCTTGGTCTGCCTCAAACGGGCGGTGTTTCGCTAATAGTGAATGATAAATATGTTAATACAACCAGCGCTCCGGTAAACGTTACTTATAGCATTTTAGGTATTAGTGGTTCGGGATGCCAGGGGCTACCTCAAAACATTGTTGTAACCATTAATCCAGAACCCATACTGGTGCCTGGAACAAGTATAATTTGTAGTGGGGTGGCCTCAGGAATAATCGTTGGAACGGCAGGAGGTTCAGCGGCCATTTCTCAGTACAACTTGAAGGGGGTAAATGTTCCGGGGGGCTTAACTGCCTTAGGCACCAACGCTGCTCTGGGTACTTACACCGTTAATAATTTCTTAGCCAACGATCAATACTTTAACACCACACAAAACCCGATTAACGCAACCTACACCATTGCGCCATCGACTTCCGCGGGTTGTATCGGAAATGATTATCAAGTCGTCCTCACGGTTAACGCTGCTCCGGCCGTGGCCACGAATTTGAATGCAACGGTATGCTCGACTAATGCTTCGGGTATTGTGCTGGCCACTACATCCACAAGCGCAGCGGCAGCCAATTATAACATCACCAACATTGTTATTAGTTCAGGGCTTTCCCAAACTTCAGGTAACGTAGGATTTCCAAGAAATGGGGTGGCGACCACCGAAATTCAGAATGATAAATTTACTAATACGAATACAACAAATGCCCCGCTCACGGTAACCTATACCATCGTGCCGGTTTCTGGTGCTGGGTGCTTTGGTCCTCCAAAAGACATCGTGCTTACCGTTGAACCGACTGTTGTAGCTACTGGTGTAGCCGCTACCAATATTTGCAGTAACACCACTACAAACATTGTATTAAATTCGCCATCCACGCCAACAGCGGGGTCAATTTCATTTAACTACACAGCCTCCTCTTCGGTAGGCGGGCAAATGAGCGGATTTACACCATTGGCAAGCAATCTGCCTAACGGAAGCGTGATTGCTGACAAACCTGTGAACAATACCAGTACGCAGGCTACGCTTACCTACACGATCACACCATTCGCTCCTGGCGCGAAAGGTGGGGCCGGCTGTTCGGGTACCCCAATCACCGTGTTGGTTCATGTTGACCCTATTCCACAACTTTCTGCTTCACCTCCGATCCAAACTATTTGTGAAGGCGTTGCTGCGAACATTGTGCTTACCAGTGCCACCGTTCCGAGTGCGGGCGGAACGATGAAATTCAACGTGACAAGTGTAGTGCCCGATGCAGGCTTGACGATGACCTCGGCTCCAGTGGCCAGTTACACCAGCGGCCAAAGTATCGCAGACATTTGGAGTAACAGCAATACTGCGATGAGTACAGCAACCTATACGTTACAACCTGTGGTGAATGGTGGGTTGGGTTGCGTAGGTAATCCGGTAACGATTACCCTGAATGTAAATCCTTCACCGAATGTCACAGCTGCCATCATCAACCCAACCCTATCACCTCCGGCAATATGTAGTAATGATTTGATCAACATTTCGTTGTCGGATGACGTGTCAAGTACCGTCAATTCATGGACGGCCTCGGTGACATCGGGTGCGGCCAAAGGCTTTTCAAACGGAGCTGGGGATTTAATATTCCAAAATCTGCAAAACACAGGATCGGTTCCGGCGATTATCCATTATGTGATTACGCCAAAAGCAAGCGGTTGTGCGGGACCACCCGTGCCGATCGATATTGAAGTGGATCCAATTCCTAATGTATTATTCACCGCAGTACCTTCAGTTTGTTATGGTGCTACCCTAAATATTCCGTTGAGCAGCTCGGTTGCCGGAACGAATTTTACATGGACAGTTGACCCAAATAATTCTGGCGTACCGACAGCATCGGCATCCGGAACACTTATTAATCAGGTGGTAACTGATACCCTTACTAATGCGCAAGACTATTTAACATACACCATCACGGCAACAGGCCCCGGTGCAACAGCTTGCCAAAGCAATCCTAAGATTATGAGTGTGCTCGCGGCACCCAAGTTAAATGGCCTATTCCAAAATGACTCCACCTGGTTGTGCACAGGCAGCAAAGACTTTTTGCAAATCGCATTGGAAGGACAGGCGCCTTTCAACTTTACCTACACGGACGGTTCATCAAACTTTACCCTTACGAAAGCAGGGAATTTCAAGTCCATTCAAATCCAGCCCACTGCGTCAACCACCTATAAATTAGTATCCATTACCGACAACCTGGGTTGCAGTGCTCCGCTTACCAGTCAGGTTGTGTATACAGTTGGCCAAACAAACGCAACCTTCAATATTCTTTCCTCCTTGGCAGCATGTTCACCGGAGCCTACTACGTTCCAATACAACCAAAATGCAGGGACTACTTATGTTTGGCAATGGGGTGATGGTAACGACTCGACTTACACAGCTACAACCAGTGTAACTGGTCAAACGCTAAAGCATATCTTCTATAATTCGAGTCGTACTTCTACCTTGAAGGCGAACACGATATTAACCACTTCCTTAGATTCCGATTTCCCGGGAGGCTGTTCAAAGAATTCATCAAAATCAATCACAGTCTATGCCCAATTGCAAGCTAATGTTTCTGTAGACAAGCCTGTAATTTGTAGTGGTGACAATGTGAAGTTGACAAACCAGACTGCCGGTGTGCTAAGTACTGGGAATTCCTGGTTTTACCAATACCCAGGCGATGCAACTCAGTTTGGGTCAACGAATACCATCAATACAAATTACACGCTTACGCTTGATCCTACAAAAACCAATCCGCAAATTGTCAATATTGTTTACAATGCAACGAACGGTAATTGTACTGCTGATACAACCATTCAAGTGACCGTGTATAAATCTGTAGCGGCAAACTTTACTTTTGTTGCTCCTAATTTTGTAGGCGGTAATTCTACTGTAACGTATACAAACACATCTGTGGCTGCATCCGATTGGCCGGACTTCCAGTTTGGTTGGAATTTTGGTGTTGACGCTACGCCTGCAGCACTTACCAGTTCAACGAGTCCACTCAATGTAAATTATGCCTCACCAGGTCCTCGGGATGTGACCCTTACTGCTGTGAATGTGGCTGCCCAAACGGCAGGACTCACGTGTTCGAGTATGATTACAAAAACCGTTGAGATATTGCTAGCACCGCTAATGGCACAGTTTCAAATTGATCCAACGAGAGGTTGTTACCCGACCAAAGTTACGGTAACTCAGAACCTCTCTACTGGCGACCGATACAATTGGGCAGTCATTGACCTCATAAGAAGAGATACGGTTGCTTCGTCAAATGCAGCACTCCCTGTCTTTAGTGTAGGGAGTGATGGATCTTATTTCGTGAGTTTGGTGACGAGCAGTTCGAAAACAGGCCAAACGGCTTCCGATACGCTGCATTTCGTTATTTATCCAAAACCACAACCTATTTTTGATGCTTATCCAACTACGGTATATGTTCCCGATCAACCAATCAATACCCTTAACGGTAGTGGAAGTTCAGCGAACCAATACCTTTGGGATTTTGGCGATGGGGGAACGTCAACCGATTTCCAACCTTCTTATCAATATAAATTTCAAGGCGTGGATACCTTGCGCTTCACGGCACAATATGACCATGGTAGTGGCGTGATTTGTTCAGCGTCTTCGTTTAAGATAATTATCGCGAAGCAAGGCGGTGCGGCTAAGATTCCAAATGCCTTTACGCCAAGCTCCGCGGGACCTAGTGGGGGCGTAGGTGGTGTGGATTTGTACAATTACATTTTCTTACCGCAAGTAAAAGGAGTAGAAGAATTTAACATGCAAATCTACGACCGTTGGGGTAACTTGATCTTCGAAAGCCTGAATCAGTCGATCGGATGGGATGGATATGACCAACATGGAAAGTTGATGCCGGGAGGTGTTTATGTTTATAAATTGACACTGCGACTATCCGATCAATCGCGAACAACTCAGGTTGGAGATGTTACTTTGATCCGATAAAAAAACTACCTTTGAACCGTATGATGAGAAGTGGGATTATTATTTTCTTTATTATTCTAGCAAAGATTGCGGGTGCCCAAGACCCCCAATTCTCGCAATACTACCAAGCACCCTTATACCTTAATCCTGGATTTACCGGTATCACTCCGCAGCAGCGTTTAGTGGTGAACAACCGCATTCAATGGCCAAATCTCCCGCAGGCCTTTAATACTTTTATGGCCAGCTACGATATCTGGGTCGATGAGTTGCGAAGTGGTTTTGGAATCATCGCGAGTACAGACAAGATGGGCTCTGCTGGATGGCGCACTTCTACCTTAGGATTTAATTACAGTTACAAAGTCCGGTTAACCGAAAAGCTTGTTTTTTCTCCTGGATTATATTTTGGCTATGGCATCAACGGGTTAGATCGAACCAAGCTGATTATGGGAGATGGTTTGCAATATGGTAATGGGGCGCAGTCGCTGGATCCAGCCTTGAACAAACTAGGTAATAACCAGTACTTCGATTTTGGATCTGGATTTGTATTGTATAGTAAGATATGGTGGTTAGGGGCTGCCTTTAGCCACATGAACAGACCCAATGTGTCGGTACTCAACGAGACAGACCCACTCTATATGAAAACAACTATTCATGCAGGTGCCCGGTTGAGTTTGAACAATGGATTGCGCTCCCCAAACAGGGCTTCTTACCTAACACCGTCATTTGTTTATCAACAACAGGGTGGAATTTCACAATTGGCCTTGGGTCTGAATTATCATGTCGATCCGGTATCCATTGGCTTTTGGTATCGGGGCAAGCCTTTTCAAAAAACGGTCATTGGAAGCACGCAACAAGATGCCATTATTTTTATGTTGGGACTATACTTAAAGGATTTTACGGTAGGCTACAGTTATGATTTTACCATTTCTCCACTGGCGACTTCGGCCGGGGGCGCGCATGAGCTCTCCATAGTCTATGAATTTTCGGCAAAGCCCTTGCACCGTGGGGTGAAGAAACGCAATCGACTTATCCCTTGCCCTACCTTTAACAGCAAGCCGGGCTTCTGGAATTGATGGTTAATTGGATTGACTACGGCTCGAAAATAGCTTTAAGGGAAATCCACTTTTTTTAGTCGCCATTCACCTTTCTAATATTCTTTTCAACTTTGTTAAAATGACCTTTATCGTATATCGCTTTATGAGGCCTTAATAAGAAGGTTCCCTTTTGTTTCTTTGCTTGAATTAAAGGATGTCTAGTGGCTTTTTAATTTTTGGGTTATCCATAAATGAATTATGCCATCGATATTTTCGCTACCAAGAGTCCATGCATTTTATTTTTTATTACCGCTGCTCTTATTGAGCAGCTTTTGCGAATTGTTCGCACAAGACTGCAGTGGGGTAAAAACAGGCGGTTTTATTTTAACAAATAATGGTATCACTTGTGCCACCGCGTTAGGGCCTGCCACACTTAATATCTCAATTGGTGGCGTGAATGATCTCAATAATCCGAACAATGTAACGATCAACATCGATTGGAAAGATGGATCGACCCAGGTGCTCTCTACCGCCAATGGAAATTTAACATGGGGCGGGGTTGGAACAGGGAGTTACAGCAATTCAGCCCTCACGCACGTTTTTCCCGTTACTGCTGGTGGTGGTGCAATTGTACAATGCGAGTATGTGCCAGTGGCAACGTTGTATGTAGCCGGCACGATGTGTTCTACCGTAGGCAACCCGCCCATTATTTTAAGGTGGAACACCGATGACCAAAATAGCGGAAAGCTCAACCTGTCAGAAACCGTTACGGGAGCTACTACCTACAATGTTTGCCAAGGTGTTGCTACTACTGTTACGTTCACCGACCGAACGACATTAAACTGTATCCCTAATGCTGAAACATCCAATCCGAATGAAAGTACGCGTTGGCGGCAGTTTGTGTATGGTACAGGAGCGACTGACATTGTGGGCGCCACCGTGGCAGGAAACGGGGCAGGGACATTTCCATATTCGGAAAACGCAATAAGCAATGGAGCAGGCCCAACCACGGCCTTACCAGCTCCTGTAACAACCAGTAGTATTACAATTCCTAGTACAGCTACTGTTGGGCAGGAGTTTGATATCACCATGTACTATTGGAATTTATGCAATCCGTATTCCGCTGTTACGGGCACATCCAATGCCGTCTCTACGGTAGCCAGAATTGTGGTAGTGCCTTCTCCTCAGCCTGCATTTAGCACGCAGTTGGGGAGTGCGAGCGGTCCGGTGCAATCGGTTTTTTGTATTGGTGATAATATTTATTTCAATAATCAAACCCCACCAATTGGTGGAGTTTCCTTTGCTTATAGTTGGCAATTTTTCGATAACCCCACGGGCACAGGATCTCCTTTGGCTACATCAACAAATGCAGATCCTACATTTGCCTATTCAACGGGTGGGCAAAAATTAGTCAACCTCACAGTTACAGGCAGGAACGTGCAGGGCCGGTGCGCTAACACTTATTCAACTTTGATAACCATTTCGCCAAGCCTTCAAGCCAAAATCCAAACTACCGATTTATCCAATAATCCGATCACCCCTTACTTCTGTCAAAATTCATCTGCTCCCCTGAATACTTTTCAGGTCAGATTTACCGATGTATCCACGGGCACCGTAAGCGCCACCACGCAATGGCAATGGCAATTTTATGATCAAAATAATGCTTTGACTTTGCAAGTGCCCGCTTCTGGTCTTTCTTCCAGTCCCTTAGGGCCATTTGATCGGTCATTTACAAATTATGGAATTTACAATGCCCTTCTTACGGTCAGTGACAATGCTACGGGTTGCCAAACACGGAACACTGCCCAAGTGCGCGTCTATGAAAATCCTGTTCCATTTTTCCAAGCGACCAGGACTTGCCAAGGCCAGATGAATATGTTTAAAGACAGTTCTACGTTGCAAACCATCAATGGTGAAGCGATTGTTTTACGCGAATGGGATTTTAATTACAATAAGGTGACGTTTAACCCAGACCCCGTTTTCAACAACCAAACCAGCTTCGCTCGATCGTTGGGTGGTGCAGGTACATACCAGGTGGCGTTACGGGTGACCACCAATCAAAATTCATGTGCTGCCATTTTTGTTTTGCCGGTGATTGTAGATCCGTTGCCTGTTGCTTCTTTTACTCCGAACATTACTTCAGGGTGCAGCATTTTGCAGGTCACTTTCACTAACACGTCAATTGCTTTGCAGCCCCAATCGGTGGATCGTTACGTCTGGGAGATTGACGCAAATCAAGGTTTAGGCTTTCAACCCGTTGCTACCCAACGTCCTTCTGATTTAGGTTTTAGTAATTTGTTCACCACTCAATTTAAAAACACAGGTATTGTCAATCTACAAGAAAGTGTTCGGCTTCACGTATATACGGTTCATGGTTGTGAAACAATTTCTTCTCCTACTACCATTACAATATTCCCGGGCACAAGATCTGGATTTATCGAGGCCAATTACTCACCCTTCAATAACAATTGCTCACCGCAGTCGGTAACATTTACCGTGGATGCTGCTACGCAATCACTAAGTCCATCCAATTATACGTGGGTGATAAGTAATGGAACTGGAATTATAGCTACTTCAAGTTCAGGCACAACGCCCTCGTACACCTACTCTTTTTCAAACACAACACAACAAATTGAGGATTTTTCTGTAAAGCTTACTTCGACATTGAGCTCGGGGTGTTATGGAGATTCCATCCGCACGATTCGGATTTCTCCTGTTCCCTCTTCTTTATTCACCATCGACACCTTACAGTTTGACTGTCAGGTTATGAAGGTGAATCTCATCGCATCGCAACCTGGACTGGCATCTTACCATTGGGCGGTGAACGAAAACGGAATGGTGGTAAGCGATGTGACGGGCTCTTCAAGTCAATTTCAAGTTACCTTCAATCGTACAAATGCAGATCTCCATGTTCAGTTTTCATTGGATACAAAAAATCTGGCCAGTTGTAAGAGCACGGTTACCCGTGATTCACTGGTTGTTCCCAAACTCGATAACATTTTGGTTTCATTCGCAGCAACTCCAATCACTCAATCCTTGCCATCTTCTACGGTATTAATTACGAATGCGACCAACCCGGGTCCGTGGGTTTATCAATGGGATTTTGGGGACGGAACAAAATCACCGGATGCCAATGTGTTGAGCCATACCTATTCAACTTTCGGTGTGTACACGATTTCGCTTACGGTTTCGAATAATGCCTGTAGCCAAACTCAAACCCAACAGGTCACCATATTGGCTATTCCGCCCATCGTGGATTTTAGCTATGCGCCTGACGCTGGCTGCCAACCTTTAACGGTTCAGTTTACCAACCTGTCGCAATATGCTGATCCCGCATCCTATTCGTGGGACTTTGGCGATGGCGGAACATCGAAAGCAGCTAATCCCATCTATACGTATTTCAATGCCGGACAATATTCGGTTTCGTTGCGTGCGTCCAACATTACAGGGCAAACGATTACCACCACAAAACAATCCATCATTGATGTTTTTCAAAAGCCAATCGCGAATTTTAAAATTACCCCGGATGTAGTGTATATACCTGGTGGGATTTTATATACGGCCAACCTCAGTACCAATGCGACTGGCTTTTATTGGGATTTTGGTGATGGTGGCACTTCCTTGGAATATCGGCCGGAGCATCTTTACAAAAAAGACGGTTCGTTCACCATCACCCTAATAGCGACCAACGAATCCGGATGCAGTGACACCACGCGTGTAGTGGATGCGGTGCTGGTAAAAAAAGCTAACGAGGTGTTGATTCCTAACGCGTTTTCTCCAGGCACCAACGGAGTAAGTGTGGGCGATGGCAAGAACGATATTTTTCTTCCCTTGATGCGAGGCGTTACCCAATTTGACATGCTCATCTTCAATCGCTGGGGTCAGCTCATATTTGAAACGCATGATCAGTCTACCGGATGGGACGGCTACTACAACGGAAAAATGTGCGAGCAGGATGTGTATATGTATAAAGTTACGGCACTGCTAAACAATGGGGAAACTTTGGTGAGGGTAGGAGATGTCAATTTAATCCGATGAAACGAATTTATCTGAGTTTATTTTTTGTGGTCTTTGGCTTGATGGCAAAAGCGCAGGATCCTGAGTTTAGCCAATATTACGCAGCACCGTTGTATTTGAATCCCGCGTTCACGGGCACTACCAACGATCACCGATTTATTTCAAACTACCGCAACCAATGGCCTAACGTTTCCAGAGGGTATGCCACTTATGCTATTTCCTATGATTACAATTCATCCAGTCTAAATAGTGGATTTGGTTTTATGGCAACACAAGACCAGGCCGGGTCGGCTTCAATGAAATCAACGGAGTTTAATTTTCTCTATTCCTATAAATTACACATCTCTAATAAATGGGTGATTTCTTCTGGATTGAATTTTGGCTACGCAGTGCGAAGCATTGATTTCAATAAATTAATTTTTGCAGACCAATTACAGTTTGACAATACAGGTACTACCCCAACATCTGATCCCGCTTTATTTAATGCTGGCAACGCACACTATTTTGATTTCAAAGCAGGAATGTTGGCTTACAATAAGAACGTTTGGTTGGGCTTTGCAGCCGATCACATTAATGAACCAAATCGTTCACTTTTGAATCAATATGCTTATGTTCCATTGAAGATTACCGTGCATGGAGGTTTGCGTATACCACTTTATTCAGGCGTCTTTAAGCGCGACCGCATACCCGTGTTGTCTCCTTCCTTTGTTTACAAAAGACAAGCGAATTTCCAGCAGTTGGATATCGGCACCTATTTGCTCTACAACCCGATCGTCCTTGGCTTATGGTACAGAGGCATACCGGTTTCAAAAAATGCGGACAACAGTCCGAGTCAGGATGCGGTAGTGATGATTCTTGGATTTCAATTCGATCAGCTCGAGGTGGTTTATAGTTATGATTTCACCGTATCCAAATTAGGCGCGGCTTCCGGTGGGGCGCATGAGATCGCCTTGAAGTATCGATTTGAAATTAAAGAGCATGGGAAATATAAAAAGAAGGATAAGTTTATCCCTTGTCCTACGTTCAATCGGAAGGAGTGAGATGGAGCGGGAAACAGGATTCTGATTACTTTCACTAGACCCACAGCCAACTTTTCACCTTTGTCAACTGTCAATTGCCTATTGTGTCAACTGCCTTCATGTGTTAATGTTTTGCCTCCAGTTACCTGCCTATTGGCTACGGCCTAACTTCTTCCTTCCCATCCGGATACTTTGCGAATCTACTTTTTTCTCTCGGATGGACATGTTCATAAGAATCCCAAGGCCATCCGCCAAATTCGGTGTGGCGGTATTCATTCATCGCCTGTTGAATTTCCGCTGCGGTATTCATTACAAAAGGGCCATGTTGTACTATAGGCTCGGCAATGGGTTTGCCTTGCAGCAAGAGCAGATGGCTTTCGGAGTCTCCATTCTTTAACAGAACTTCCTGATCGGCATATAATTCGATAGCCTGATGCGAAGTAAAGTTTTTCTCTGAAACATGGATGGCGTTTCCTTCATAAAAATAAAGGGAACGATTAACACTTGCGGGTGCAGTTGGTAGTTTCCAGGATGCCCCCGCTTCCATTTTAATGGTCCAGATTGCCACTTCATGGGAAGGATCTGCTGCCCAGGAATTCGGTGCAGGATCAGGTGCCAGGGTGTTTTCTATTTTTCCAGCAATCACACGAATGGCTGTTGACTTCCCATTCTCATCGGTAGTTTTAAACACAGGAATAGAGTCGCTCCAAAGCATGGCAAAGTGAGGCTCCACCATTTTTTTTGCTTTGGGTAAGTTCAGCCAGATTTGAAATAGTTCTAAAGGATTTTCTTTGTCTTTATGTAGCAAGGGGAACATTTCGCAATGTTGCACCCCTTTTCCTGCGGTCATCCATTGCACATCGCCAAATCCAAAACGTCCGGCAGCGCCCAGTGAATCAGAGTGATCGATCAACCCTTTTGTGGCAACAGTAACCGTTTCAAATCCACGATGGGGATGAGCAGGGAAGCTCGGCACGTTTTTGCCATGGTACATCCGCCACTTCTCACCTGGGTCAAAATCCTGCCCGAGGTTACGACCCGCTAAAGATGCAGCGGGCCCCATGTGGTCATTTCCTTTCGGGTAAAAATCTTCGTGATGTACGCAGAATAAAAAAGGATCTTGTGTTTGCCAGGGAAAACCGAGTGGCTTGATGGATTTGATGGGATTGTTCATAGGCTAAAAATCGATGTACAGCTAAACCAAATTGAACGCGAAAAAGTTTACGGAATTCTTCGTTGTGAAATAAAACGCGAATCATTCAAGGTTGCCCTCCCCCTTTAATGGGATGGGTGAAGAAAATGAACGTGTAAGCAAGAGCAAAAACTGAATAGATCAACATAGGAATTAAGAGAACAGATAAGCCAGAAGCATAGGCCTTCAGCAAGGCTAGGGCGCCAATCGTAAAATGGCAAAAGTTTCCAAGGGCAATCGGTCTTCCATAAATTCCTCCAATCAGGTTGGCTCGTGAAGTGCAGTTGGTCATGGCGAAAGCAAAATAGACAGCACCTAAAATTTGAAGGACAACGGAATCCAGTAGAGTTGCCGCGACCTCATTGATGAGACTAAAAATTTCTTGGAGGGATGAACGACAGCAGTACTCCGGCTATACCGAGTAGGAGAGCGCTCGCTGACATGATGAGTTTGGTATTCATTGAATAATCGATTTGCTCAAAAATAGGAAAATCATTTGATCCGTTATTGGATTGAATTTCCATATAAAAACATCTGAAACCGTGCGGTGAGGATGCCTAATTCTATTAAATTTGAAAGGGACTGATCTTTACCCTCTAATAAGTGGATTCGAAGGAGATAGTCTGAAAATCACGGAATCAAAATCCAAAATTAAATTCTATGCTTTCTAAAAAATTTATGGGATGGATTGCCGCCCCCCTAATTATACTTTTGGCAGGAAGATGTAATCAGTCCACTAATTTGAAAGATGTTGAAAATGGCTCCGGAAAAACTTTATTAGCCATCTTTGCCCATCCCGATGATGAGGCGACCGTAGGTGCAGTGCTCGCCAAATATGCAGCCGAAGGCGTAAAGGTATACTTGGTTACGGCTACAGACGGACGCCTTGGCATTACAGAACATGCCAAGATACCAGCGGGCGATAGCTTGGCTTCCGTTCGAAAGAAAGAGCTTTTGTGTGCGACAGAGAAACTCGGGATCAACCCACCCATCCTGTTTGGATTACACGATCAACTGAAAATGGGCGAAGGAATGTCGGCATTCAATGAGCAACTCGATTCCTTGAAACGAGGCGTGTATAAATTGTTTTCAGAATTGAAACCTGATGTTGTTCTTACCTGGAATGCTTCCGGATGGACGGGGCATCACGACCATCGCCTGGTTGGTGCGGTGGTTACAGAAGTTTTTCAAAGCAAACATTGGGATAAACCCACTCAGCTTTATTATGCTGCCATCCCAACGGGTAATCTTCCACAAGGAGCAGTGATGCAGCTCGCGACAGTAGACTCAAGTTTTCTTACGGTGAAAGTTCCGCTCGCTGTAGTCGACTATGATAAAGCCAAAGACGCATGGCTTTGCCATAAAAGTCAATATACTCCCGAGATGATAGACCAAATGGATCGACTGATGAGAGTTTCGGGTAAAAGTGCAGCCTGGTTTCAGCCCGCAATTCCGATTAAGGGCAAGAAAAATTCTTTGTTTTAATCGGAAGCAATGGATAATGGAAATACAAATCCTTCCTCGTTGAATGATTTCCTTAATGGAAAATCCGAACATACGCTCATCTTGTTTCACTCCTTTGTTCAGGAGTTTCAAAAAATTGGAGCGGTTACGATACATCCCGCCAAAACCATGATTGGCCTTGCCACTTCGCGTAAACGCATTGCTTACATCACCCGGCTGGGCAAAAAATTTATTCATGTAGTCTTTCCATTCGAAAAGCCCTATTCGGATAATTTGTGTTTTCAAAAAATCGTCAACGTACCGGGCGATGAAAAACAATACAATCATCATTTAAGGATTCTCTCCAAAGAAGACATAAATGATGAGGTGCGAAAATTTATGAAAATGGCTTATGCGCTAGGGATTTGATCATGTTTCCTAACAAATTATCTTCGCTTCGCCCTTTCATATTGAATTGGCCATTTCACATCTTCTGTCAATTCGTGAGCGGCCCTTAATGGAAAATAAGGGTCGCGCAGAAATTCACGCGCCATTAACACAAGATCAGCCTTCCCTGTTCCGATGATATTATTAGCTTCTTGAGATGTTGTTATCATTCCAACAGCGCCTGTTAAAATTCCTGCCTCCTTTTTTACTAGCTCTGCAAAACCGGTTTGATATAAAGGGGCTATCGGAATCTTGGCGTCATACACATTGCCTCCTGACGAGCAATCAATAAGGTCTATCCCTTTCGTTTTTACAAGAGATGCTAACTGAACGGATTCGGCAGGAGACCATCCTCCCTCTTTCCAATCGGTAGAGGATATTCTTAAAAATAAGGGAAGCGTTTCAGGCCAAACTTTCTTTATACTTGCAATGATTTCCAGTAAGAAACGAACCCGGTTCTCAAAGGAGCCTCCATACTCATCCGTTCTTTGATTGCTTAAGGGTGAAAGAAATTCATGGATTAAGTAGCCGTGTGCTGCGTGCAACTCAATGACTTTAAACCCTGCTTTAAGGGCTCGTTGTGCGGCCAACTGAAAATCATGGATGACTTTATTTATTTCCGATTTGTCCATTTCCTTTGGAAGGGTATAACTTTCACTAAAAGGAAGAGCGCTCGGCCCAAAGGTTTGCCAACCACTTTCATCAAAGAGTGCTTTGTTTCCTTCCCAAGGCACGGACACACTGGCTTTTCTTCCGGCATGTGCTAATTGAATTCCAGGCACAGCACCTTGCTTTCTAATGAAGGAGGTAATGTGCTTTAAAAATGGGATATGTTCGTCTTTCCAAATCCCTAAATCATGAGGGGAGATTCTCCCTTCCGGTGAAACGGCAGCGGCTTCCGTGAAAACCAACGCTGTTCCACCCACTGCGCGACTGCCTAAATGAACGAGGTGCCAGTCGTTGGCAAAACCATCTTCGCTTGAGTATTGGCACATGGGCGACACGGCAATTCTATTTTTAAGCGTTACATCCTTAATCTGGAGAGGGGAGAATAATTGACTCATGATTTACTGTTACTTTGAATTGTGGTTACAACATCCAAGTGTTTTATAAAATTCATTTTTTAGAACGGAAATTTTAAAAGTGCGTTGTCATCGCCAATGCCCGTATTACCACGGTATTTGATTTTTTGAATGCGCTGTCACAAATTGTTAATTTTTTGCAAAACCAGACAAATATCCGCTGTAACGGCTGTCTTTATTAAACTTTATCTCAAAGAATCCGTGATGAGGATTAATTTCTGCCGATCACCCTATATATTAGCGAAAAGCTGAACTTAATTAGTAAAATTCTTATTTAAGACCTATGGATAAATTGTTTGTGCAGAAATTATATCAGTCGCATCAGGCATGCCCCACCTGCCCTTCCCCTGCTGAGGTATCGCAAGTGTTTACGCAGTTATTGGGAGCTCTTTTCCCCGATTTTTCGGCTGAATCATTTAGTTCGGTAGAGGGGTTCGAAACCCATTTTAAAAAGCTCCAGCACGATTGGGAAGAAATGCTTCGCCATGCACCTGGAAAAAAATCATTTGATGCCGATGAAATAGCCAAGCGGTTTTTTGGCGCCTTGCCCAAAATTCATGCTCGGTTGGAACATGATATTATTGCTATGTATGAAGGAGATCCAGCGGCTAAAAGTACCAGCGAGGTAGTGCGCACTTACCCTGGATTTTATGCCATTGCGGCCTATCGGTTGGCGCATGAACTTCATCGCTTAGGCGAAGAAGGTATTCCCCGGGTGATTACCGAACATGCACACAGTAAAACGGGAATAGACATTCATCCTGCGGCCTCTATTGGAGAGCATTTTTGTATTGATCATGGAACTGGCGTAGTCATTGGCGAAACAACGGTGATCGGCAACCATGTTAAGATTTATCAAGGGGTTACCTTGGGTGCGCTCAGTGTAGAGAAGATAGATGCTGAAAAGAAACGTCATCCAACTATTGAGGATCATGTGGTGATCTATGCAGGGGCAACTATTCTCGGAGGAGAAACTGTTATCGGGCATGATAGTGTGATTGGAGGAAACGTGTGGCTCACGCGAAGTGTGCCGCCTAATTCTAAAATTTATTACCAGTCCAAGATGTACAATGGCGATACAGAAGAAACTGACCTCGTTGTTTTCAAAGCTGAGAGAAACCCACTTTAAAAAATGATATTGCAATGAAACTTACTGACCTTATCGGGCATACACCCTTAGTAGAATTACAGCACATTCCTGTTAACAAAGGGGTTACAATTTATGGAAAATTAGAAGGTGACAATCCTGGGGGGAGCGTGAAAGATCGCGCAGCTTATGGAATGATTAAAGGAGCGCTTGATCGAGGAGAAATAAAAGGAGGCGATCAACTCATTGAAGCGACCAGTGGCAATACTGGAATTGCGCTAGCCATGATTGCTCGTCTTATGGGTCTTGAAATGACTTTGGTTATGCCTGATAACTCCACCCGCGAAAGAGTTCTAGCCATGGAAGCTTACGGTGCAAAAGTGATCTTAACGCCTCATCAAAAGACTATTGAATACTCGCGCGAGTTGGCGGAACAGATGGCTGCGAAAGAAGGCTATTTTATTCTTAACCAATTTGCCAACCCTGATAATTACAAGGCCCATTATAATACCACAGGCCCGGAGATATGGAACGACACGAAGGGATTGGTAACTCACTTTGTTTCTGCGATGGGCACCACTGGCACCATCATGGGAGTGTCTCGGTATTTAAAAGAAAAAAATCCAGGTGTTCAAATTGTAGGCACGCAGCCCACGGATGGATCGAGTATTCCGGGTATACGAAGATGGACGCCCGAATTTTTGCCGAAGATTTTTGAACGCGAGCGTGTAGACCACGTGATGGATGTGAGTGAATCGGAAGCCAAAGAAATGACACGAAGGTTGGCGAGGGAAGAAGGAATATTAGCGGGCATGAGTAGCGGAGGTGCATTGAGCGCTGCCATAAAAATTGCCAACGAAATAAAAACTGGCGTGATTGTTTTTATCGTGTGCGATAGGGGAGACCGGTACCTTAGCTCAGATCTGTTTGGGTAAAGAACGGAAAGCAAGACTTCAGCCCCTTCGGAGCAATTAGCTCAAGCGGAGCTTCCTATTGAAGTGACCATTGAGATCCTTCGCGCCCGTGTTGATTTTCATACGTTGAAATGCCCCAAAGAAATGCTGTACCCATTTTCTCAATGATTAATTTTGGGGCGGATGAATATCAAAACTCAATTATTCCTACTCGGGTTTGCCTTTTGTTTTATTCGCGTTAGTTACAGCCAGCAAAATGATTCATTACCCAGTCATCGGCTCTTCTTGATTGGTGATGCTGGACAAGAGGCTGCTGAAACCAAGCCGTATCAAATCCAACTTAAAAAAATGCTCTCGTTGGATGGATCAAAGACGATTCTTTTTTTAGGCGATAATATTTACCCGATAGGGATGCCCCCACAAGGAGCCAGGTCGCGAAAATTGGCAGAAGATATTTTAATGTCGCAAATCAACATGGTGAAGGCCACGAATGCGACTACTTATTTTATCCCTGGCAATCACGATTGGCAGCAAGGTGGCAAAGCGGGTGGCCAGTATATTTTAAACCAACAGAACTTTATTGATTCGATTGACAACAAGTCCATTCATTTTTTACCGCGCGATGGATGTCCGGGCCCTGTAGAAGTGAAACTGTTGGATGAGGTGATCCTTGTTATTATTGATTCACAATGGTTCTTTCAAAAGGAAAAATCCAAAAGCTGTTCTTCTCTGGCAACATCACAAGCGTGGCAACAGCTTATTGAGATATTGGATCGAAATAAAAACAAACAAGTTATCGTTGCGGCACACCACCCAGTGATGACAGGCGGGCCTCATGGTGGCCATTTTACTTTACAGGATCATTTGTTTCCGCTGACCCGATTCAACAACCGATTAATTTTGCCGCTTCCTATTTTGGGTTCTTTGTATGTGGGTTATCGCAAAATATTTGGAGGAGTTCAGGATACTTCGAATCCGACTTATAAAATGTTTATTCAGGACCTACAGCCTTTGTTAGCACAATTTCCAGGAATTATTTATGTTTCAGGTCATGAACATACACTTCAATATTTAGAGAAGGAGAATGTGCGCTATGTGGTCAGTGGGGCCGGCTCTAAAAGTAGTCCGGTAAAGAAAATAAAAAATGGATTGTTTGCCTCTTCACAAAATGGGTTTGCCGTGATTTCTTTTTGGCCAAGCAATGCGCTTACCATTGAATATTTCACTGGGAGCGGTGAGGTTTTTAAGGCTCCGTAAATGGAAAAATTTAGTTTATTTCTATTTCCTGACTTCGTCACTTTTTTACATAACGGTCAAAAAAAGTTTGAACGGCTTCAAAAAAGAATTGGAGCTAAATAATTATTTCCTGATAAGGAATACCGTGCCTGATTTCTTAAAATAGTTTCCAATTAGGTCGGTGCCTTCTGCTGTCCAGACATAAGTATCCACCGGCATGTTGGTGCCGTTTTGCTTACCGTCCCAGGATTCATTATTGTCAGAAGAAAAAACCATGGTGCCCCAACGGTCAAATATCTGTAAATCCAGTTTTTCGATAAAATGACCTTTTACGGTGAATGTTTTATTTACCTGGGCGACTTTACTGTCGGGATTAAAAGCAGTAGGATAATAGAGGTTTACCCCTTTTACAATTTTGATTTCATTAGAAACCGATACCGTAACACCTGCTTCCACTGCCGTAGCAACAATTTTGTAAAAAACAACTTGGTTTATAACGTCCAGCTGGTTATCGGTGTAAGTTGTGTCAGTCCCGACATTTATGGCTTGAATTAATTGACCCTGTTGATTATATTTTTGGACTTCATAATTCTTTACCCCTTTACTCCAGCCTACATAACTTGACCACTGTAAGAGGACATCATTCATTTCATTTGCCGTTCCTTTTAATAGCATGGGACAAGACGGAAGACCTTGCGTGCTGGCATTGCCGCAGTTGTCGACATAATTGATTTTGTAGCAATATCCTTCGGCATAGTTTGCATCAGAATATTTCTGAGCGGAGGTTGTATCCTTCAATACGTAGGCTACGGAATTTTGTGAGCGGAAAACACTATAAGAAGTGGATTTAAAGGCGGGATCTTGAAGCCAGGTAAGGTCAACTTGGGCGTTGTTTCCAACCACTGCACTCGTATTATCAATTGCCGTTGGGGTATCAATAAAGAAGGAATTTCCACAAAGTTGCAAAGAGGTGCTGGTTGCTCCGCCAGGATAGTTGCTCACCAACTGATAACAATAATTCGTTTTGCAAATGATGGCGTTGTCATCGTAAGAAGTAGCTGTGCCAGCAAGGGAGGTATAGGACTTAATAGTAGCGTTGGTGCGGATAACCTGAATATTGGAAATACCAAGACTGGATGTCTGCCAGCCTAATTGATTAACTCCGCTGGCAAAGGTTAAACTAAAATCCTGACTGCAAACCGGGATTGAGTAGGTGTTGGTATTGGCACAAGGATCATAGGAACTCATTTCAAAACAATAGTAGTTTTTATTTATCGCGAGATTTGGAATCGTTAAGGTATCGACACTGTACAAAGTCTTGTATTGTTGAAAATTGGCGACATTGTTAAAAGCGATGTTAGCATGATATTCAATATTTTTTTGAGGCGTAAAATTCAATTTTAAGGTAGCGACATCTACGGCAGTCAGCGTACTAATTGATGGTGTGGGAAGCGTGTTTATCGCCGTAAAGGGTTGAACCTTTGCATTACAATTATTTGCTGCATTGAGCTTTTTACCTTTTACGCTAATGTTGTAACTACCCGGGCTTCCATAACTGTAGGTGGCCACTTGATTATTTCCCGATGGAATCGTAGTGTTGATGACGCCATTATTTTTGAATTCAATCGCGTAGGAGTCGTAGGTATTATCGGTAATATCGATCTCAACCTTGGATCCCGCACAGCTAAAAATATCAAAAGCTGGAGCTATGTTGGGATCAACGGTGATTGTGATATCGTCAGCCCCAATGCTTTGATACAATACTGAAAGTTTGTAGGTACCCGGAGTAGTATAGGTGAATTGAATTACGTTTTGACAACTTGTGCCAGGGGCGGGGCAAACGCCAGTACCATCAAAATTCATAATACAAGGCGTGCCTGCAGTGCACCCCGGGTTGCCCGGAAAACTGGTGGAGGTTATGTTTATGGTAAACGGAGCGCAGCCTCTAATCTGATCAACCGAAAAGCGCCCCAGCCGACTGGTGTATTGGGCCTCTGCAGCCATTACCAGGAGAAAAAACCAAATAAATAGAAATGTACTTTTCACAACTTCATGTTATCGGTTAATCGTGATGTTAATCATAGAATGGATGCTCGGTTCAAGGCATGAACATTTAAATGTTAGGAATATTCATTTCTTTAATAAGACAAGTTGCTTTTATCAAGTCATCGTGCAACAATCGGTCTGTTTCTATAAACGGAACTTGTTCCCTAAAAGTATTGACAAAGTTCTCGAGATAAGGGGAGGTTTTTAACGGCTTCCTAAAATGAATTGCCTGGGCCGAGGTAATTAACTCTATGGCCAGAATGGAATAAACATTGTTAACCACGCGGTAGGCTTTAGTTGCGGCATTGGCACCCATACTCACGTGATCCTCCTGGCCATTGCTGGAGACAATCGAATCCACCGAGGCGGGATGGCAAAGTTGTTTGTTTTGACTGACCAACGATGCTGCTGTGTATTGGGGTATCATCAAGCCTGAGTTAATACCGGGATTTGCCACAAGGTAATTTGGGAGTTCCCTCGAACCAGAAATCAGCTGATAGGTTCTGCGTTCCGATATGCTACCCATCTCAGCCATCGCAATGGAGAGAAAATCTAATGCCAGAGCCAATGGCTGACCGTGGAAATTTCCTGCTGAAATAATTTGATCCTGCTCTGAAAAAATATTGGGGTTGTCAGTTACGCTATTGATTTCAGTAAGGAACGTTTTTGAAACAAATTCAAGGACATCCTCACTGGCTCCATGTACTTGCGGGATACAACGGAAGGAGTAGGGGTCTTGTACATGCTTTTTAGTTTGTTTGATGATGGCACTGCCTTCCAATAGTTTTCGTATTTCTGCAGCCACTTTGATTTGACCCGTATGGGGTCGGATACGATGAACATTTTCATTGAAAGGCTCAAGGCGGCCATCAAATGCATCCAAGGAAAGGGCACCAATAATATTACCCAATTTCAATATCCGATTGGCGTGTAACAAACACCAAACTCCGTAGGCGCTCATAAATTGAGTACCGTTGAGTAGCGCTAATCCCTCTTTTGATTTAAGGTTGAGTTTCCCCCAGCCCAAAACCTTTAACACCTTATCGCTTTTTGTGAGTTCGTCTTGAAAATAAACTTCGCCTAAACCAATCAAAGGAAGGGAAAGATGTGCCAAGGGAGCCAAATCACCCGAAGCACCCAATGAGCCCATTTCATAAATTTTTGGGAGCATATTTTCATTGAACATCGCAATAAGTCGTTCTACCGTTTCCGTTTGCACCCCCGAATAACCATAGGCCAATGACTGGATTTTTAGAAAAAGCATGAGCTTCACAATCTCCTTTGGCACTTCGTCTCCCATGCCGCAGGCGTGCGACATCACCAAATTTTCCTGAAGCTTTTCAAGTTGGTCCTTGGGAATATTTTTGTTGTATAGCGATCCGAAACCTGTATTGATTCCATAGATGGGTTCAGAGGTAGTCGAGAGCTTTTCATCGAGGTACGCCCGGCATTGTTCAATTTTATTTTTTGACGATGGTGATAACGCAATTTTTGAGTCTGCCTTAAGGACTTCTTCCAAGTCAGAAAAACTGAGACTTTGAGCGGTTATCGTATGGGTAGGATTCAAGGGCGGAATCGATTATGTTTTACGATTTGCATAGGAATTCAATTTATCTGATCGAAACATTACTGATAATTTCTTGGAAAGATAACTTTAGTTGTTCGCCTGATTGCATTTTTTTCAGCGTTAGCAATCCTGTTTTCATCTCCTCAGAACCAATGACAATTACAAAAGGTATTTTCTTTTTATCGGCATACTCCAATTGTTTTTTGATCTTCGTTTGGTCAGGATAAATCTCACTTGCAATTCCATTTTCGCGCAACGATTGCACGATTTTTAATCCGTAGGTAAAGCTCTCTTCATCCAGGTGCGCCACTAAAGCCATTGAAGAAGCCGTTGCGTTTTCTGGGAAGATCTGCAATTCTTCCATCGCGTCATAAATACGGTCGATGCCAAATGAAAAGCCGACACCCGAACTTTTTTCTTTCGAATCAAAGACCGCAGTGAGGTTATCATAACGACCGCCACCGCTTACACTGCCGATCCCAACCTTATTGATCTTCACTTCAAAGATACAGCCAGTATAGTAACTCAAACCCCGGGCAAGAGAAATGTCAAACTCGACATGATCTTCATTAGCGCCAAATTTTTTAAGTAAGGCAAGAACTTCTGTGAAATCGCTTAGCCCCTTTTTTCCTTTTTCAGAGTTCATAAATTTCTGTGTGAGGAAATCAATTTTTTGTTTCGTGTTGCCTTTAAAGTTTAAGATATCAAATAGAAGCGAAAGGCTGCTTTCATCAAATCCTTTTAATGCCAACTCCTCTTTTACTTTTTCTTCTCCAAGTTTGTCGAGTTTGTCGATCGCTACAAAGAGTGCGCTCTCATTTCCTTCCGCTTTTAGAATTTGCGCCAACCCTGATAGGATTGCCCGGTGATTAATTTTTACGCTATAATCTTTAATGCCCAAGGCCTTAAACGCGTCTTTTATCATGAGGATAATTTCTGCTTCGCACACTAAGGAATCAGTTCCTACCACATCGGCATCGCATTGATAAAATTCACGATAGCGCCCTTTCTGCGGACGATCGGCTCGCCACACCGGTTGGATTTGATAGCGCTTGAAGGGAAAAGCGATCTCATGGCGGTTCATTACCACATAGCGAGCGAAGGGAACAGTGAGATCGTAGCGCAGACCTTTTTCGGAGATTATGGATATTTCTGGATAGTTACTAATATCATTACTTGCGTCTCTAAAAATTTCTTTAAAAAAGTCAAAATTTTCAGAATCAAAATATTTTTTCTCAATGTTTTCTGTGAAAAAAGTCTTTCCTAAAGATTTGAAAAGCGTTTCTCCTAATTTCTCAGCAATGAAACTGCGATCATTCTGTATTAGGTCTTTAACCTGTAGATATCCTACCTGTTCGTTTGGATATTTTTTGAAATAAATCTCTTTAAAAAGGATCAATTCGCTAATAATTGTATCTCTGTATAGAAGATAGCTTGAGTCCGTTGTTTGAATTAGGTTTTGATTTTTTATTTTATCGTAAAAATTCTCAAAAAAGTCAACAATAATATTCTTTAGGTGGCTCTTAATACTTCCTTGATTCACCATTTCTTTAAGCTTAAATAAGGACTTGAAATCATCGATAGATCCCGGTCCTGAATTTAAAATCTTAAACAAAAGCTTATCTCCTTCATCACCATATTTTCCTGTAAGGGTAGAAAGGTTCTCCATGGCGGGAGTCTCTAAGGGTTGAAATCCGTAATTTTGAAACACACTTTTGATGGATTCAATGATAAATTGCCGCTTGGCCATCTGAGTCGGGCCGAAGTCGCGGGTTCCTTTAGGCAGAGAAACTTTTTCCATGCACAAAACTAATCACTAATCGCTTAAGAATGCATTTTACCAATTATGCAAGCACAGGAATTTTTTGTGCTTATCTTTGCACAAACATTAATTATAAAGATTATGAAAAAAATCATTTTGAGTGTCGCGCTTTTAGGCGTCTTATCTATTTTGACTACGAATGTATTTGCGCAATACAAAAAAGGGGATAAGCTGCTGAATCTTGGTATCGGTTTAAATTCATATTACAGTGGTGGAATACCGGTGGGTGCTTCTTTTGAATATGGCGTTACGGACGATATCAGCGTTGGGGGTAGTTTAGATTATTTGTCTTACCATTATGCAGGCTACGCAAATAACTATAATTTTTCGGCACTTTATGTGGCTGGACGTGGATCTTACCATTTTAACCGTCTTTTGAATTTGCGTATTGAGAAGCTTGATATTTATGCGGGCTTGAGTTTAGGGTATCGTTCAGTCTCTTGGAACAACGGATATAATAGTTCAGGGTTAGGCAATCAGTATGGAAGCAGCCTTTTTCTGGGCGTTCATGCGGGTGCTCGGTATTATTTCACTAAAACGTTTGGAGTCTTTGCCGAATTAGGCGCATTGGGTTCTACCAACGCCAAAACGGGTGTGGCCTTTCGATTTTAAATCGGGGCAGAACTTGGAATAACGGGAATAACCGCTATTTTTGCGGCTTCAATAAAAAAAATAATAGCCATGTCAGTTACCCGTTTAAAGAGAAAAAACCGCAAAGATAAAGCAAAAGCGGCCCGCAGAAGGACTGGATTGAAAGTTCAGAATTTCAAACCTGTTGCCAAGGCGGTAGATATCGAAAAGATCAAAGAAGAATTTAAAGCGAAGAAATAATCTCGATCCCTTTTTGGATCAGTTAGCCTAAGTGCCGAAAGCCAATGATTTCAATCATTGGCTTTTTTATTTTCAATCCATAAACTTGGCAATTAACTGATGAAAATGATGGGTTCCTTGTTCCCTCGTTACGGAGAACCGTCCATTATCGTAGAAGCGTGAGCGTATTCCTTTCTGTACATTTTGAACGATATCTTCATCTTCAAGTTCCACCTTGTTAAGATCCGCCCCAGCACCTTGGCGTAGTTTACTTTCATCAAGAACGTACGACAGAAATGAGACCTTTGTCTTGGCTATCCCCTGCGGTTGGATGATGTTGATGGAAAGGCCCCAGGGATAAAAATTAAACATCATATTGGGAAATATCCAAAAATAATAGCCCGCTATTCTTTTACCGAAGTCAGGCGAGGAGGGAGGCAAATCAAAAACCAATTCGCCTTCTTTGGCAATCCCCACTTGCAGGCTCGAGTACTTAAATAGTTCGATGGTGTAGTTTCCATAGTCGATTACCGAATTGAGACCGGCATGAACAAAGGGGATATGAAAACCTTCCAAATAGTTTTCGCAATACAAGGCCCAATGGGCATCAATCAAATAATCTTTAGAGCGTTCAGGATGGAAGACGAAATCTTGAAGTGGCATCCAGCTCACGCGATCGGCCATTGGCTTTAGAAAATCGTGTGCGCTTAGTGTTTGATTTAGCGAGGTAAAAAGCCATTGGCCCCAGGTATACAGAGGCAGTTCGTGCAGGTCATCAGCCGCGGTCGGAAAATTCTTTACTTCGCCAAATTCGGGCATCGACAAAAATTTGCCGTTAAGACTAAACCTGCGTCCATGGTATTTGCATCGGATGTCGTTGAATTTACAAGGTTTTTCTACAATCAGATTCCCCCGGTGCGTACATACGTTGGAAAGACAATGAAGTTCTTCATTTTTATCTTTTGATATGAGCAAGGGCTCATCTATAAATTTTTCTAATAGCGTTACCGGTGTAGCCCAGCCTACGTTTTTCACTTGGTGGGTGTCGCCAATAAATTGCCAGGAGTTCGAAAAGATTTTTTCTTTAGATTGTTCGAAAAATTCTTCTTTTAAATAGAAGGAGGTGTCAAGGGTTTTCGCAATCGCAATGTCACTTTCAATTTGAAAAGCCATAGAGTAAATTATTTTAACTTAAACCTACACGAATTATCAATGAAGGACAAGAACACTAGGGTCAAATGCTTAACGGCTCTTTTTCGCCCAAGTGGTGCGGTGCGGTGTTAAGTAGGTACAGATCAAGCACGGCTTTGGTGCGGGCAAAATATTCTCGGATATAAACTCGCAATGGGGTTTCGTTCTCCGATTCTTGTGTAACCAAAGCCAGCGCATCAATTTTGTAAAATCGGCTTATAAAGAGTGCGCGATAGCTGTAGAATGACTGTGTGATAATCGTGATTTTGTCTTGTCCGAAAATTTCTTTGCTTCGCACAATAGAGTCTAACGTGCGAAGTCCAGCGTAATCGAGCGTTATCGCACTATCGGGAACGCCCAGCCCCACCAATGCTTTTTTCATTTCGATGGGCTCGTTATAATAGATTGAACGGTTATCACCACTTAGTATAAAATGTGAAACTTTTCCTTCCCGAAACAGTTCGGCAGCTGCTTTGATCCTGTTTTCAAAAAATGGATTGGCGGAGCCGTTACGCAGCTTGTTGCTTGTGCCTAATACCAATGCTACGCAGTGGCCACTAAGTAAATTGATGTCCGAAATCACGCGGTTCTCCGTGCTTTTGACCACCCAGAAATTGGTAAAGAAAATGAATGCAATTGCCAGGATAAGCAATGCTGCTATTGCCACTACCATTCTCCGCCACCAATTCATTGATCGTTCGATTAAGCCATGGCAAAGTTATACGTTAATTGTGAATTGTTGTTCTTAATTTGACAGTTAGCAGCTGTGCAAGTGAAGGAGGATAGATTAATAAAAGAAAATAAGGTTAACTCAATGAACGTAGAAATTCTTTTTCGATCAGGTCTGATCTTCGTACCGTTTTGCGATACCACTGTAGGCGAAGGGTTTCAAGTTCTTGTTCAGATAATTGCCATTCAACATTGGAGGCGCGCACTTTTGTTAAAAGAATATTTAAGCAAATGGCTGCACTTACCGAGATATTCAGGCTTTCGGTAAATCCGAACATTGGAATAAACACTTTTTGATCAGCATGGGCTAATGCAAAAGCAGAAGTGCCTTTATGTTCACTGCCCATGACTATGGCTACTTTGTTGTCAAGGGCAATTTCGCTTATTGGCAATCCGTCAGGGGAAGGATCGGTTGCCAATATTTTGTAGCCTAAGTCCTGCAATTTCCGAAAGCATATTTCGGTGTTGTTAAACCCTTTCATTTTGTACCGGTGCAAATCAATCCACTTGTTGGCGCCTTTCAATACCTGCTTGTTTACGGCATATTTACTTTCCCCTTCAATGATGTGAATGTCTTGTATCCCCAGGCACTCGCAGGTTCGAACGGCTGCGCTGGCATTTTGAGATTGGTAAATGTCTTCCAGTACCAGTGTAACATACCGCGTACGCGATGCCAATACTTTTTCAATGAATTGTTTTCTGTGTTCAGTGAGGTATTGACTGAAATGATCAGTAATTAGTTTTTCTTGAGAGGGCATTCAATATCTTGGCTCAGCGATTGCGCGGCAAGATAGTCAAGGATTGGAAATCTCTTCTTCGTTTTTTGCCTGTTGATGCAGGAAACCATCAGCCCAAATTCGGTACTTGTCCAGAATGGAAATCACTGCATTGCGCAGGTGTCTTTGATTACCAAAATCAATGTTGCCGTATAACATGGTGGCGTAGCCTTGCCAAACACTTTGGTTTTGTCTCCGGTCGTAAAATTGGATCAATAACGTGCCCGTTTTTAAATTGTATTTCTTTTGTTCGTAGGTGGCATCATCCTTTCCATTCTTAATCCAAATTTCCATTTCGGGTTGTGAATAACCGTTGAATTTTAAACTATCGAGAAACATTTTATAACTCACAATGAGATGGGGGCGTATGTTTGTCTTCTTATAGCCTAAAAATTTCATTCGAGAAGTAATCGACTTTTCAATCATTTCGTTATTCATTGTGCTATCGATTGAGGAAAGGGGTGCCATCATTTCGAACGTTTTGTATCTTTTGAAATTGCCTTTGTAACTGTAGTCATATTCAACGGGCAATTCTTTAAATCCCAGGCAGGAGAATAGTACCAAGGGAAGTAGGGAAATGGATAGTTTACTCATATTGACGGCTTGGATTTCGTATGAAAAGGTAAAGAAAATCTATTGAGGACTGCAATTATTTTAGGTTTAAATTTTTCAATAGGATAAATAGAGCCCATTGCTTCACGTTCTGCCATTATTAATGATTTTCGTTGAACAATTTCAACACCCTCCTGTCCGGTTGGACTCTCATTTGCACGCTTTTAATCTTGAAATTACAACCGTGTGATATAAATTACACCGAATTAATGATTGTCTGTTTCATCAAAGAGGTGTATTTTTCGACTTCTTTAAAAATCATTATGCACGCAACGTACGAAGAATTAGTTGGCTCACGGTTTCATATTTATAACAGCCTGTTTTTGAATTTGCCGTTTCAAAACATTTCACGCACCGGCATCTTGCTGCCCTTGTTGCAGCAGGAATGTGAAATCGGTTTTGAAAAAGGCTCGTCAGCGATTGAGATCATTGAAAATTTTTTCCGCGATTATGGCCCTCAACTGAATCGCCAGGAACAGTTCGAAATGCTGTTTAACTTTATTCAATATGTGGAACGACAGGTAGCTTTGTTTGACTCAATCGAGGACGCTGCCTTCGTTCACGTAAACGATGTGACAGGAAAAGGAACTATTCCTGCTTTGTTGATACGTGCACAATATGAAGACAAGGAGGAGGAGTTAAGGGAACGGCTGGAGGATTTTAGTTTAAGGCTGGTGCTGACTGCGCACCCCACTCAGTTTTATCCGGGTTATGTACTTGGTATTTTGACTGATCTAGAAAAATCAATTAGGGAAAATGACTTGGGGCAAATCAATTTATTGCTTCAACAACTTGGAAAAACAGCCTTCATCAACAAGACGAAACCTTCTCCTTATGATGAAGCCGTAACCTTATGTTGGTTTTTGGAAAATGTTTTCTATTCTTCCATTCCCGGGATAATTCAAACGCTGGCCGATGGCTTGAAGATGGACTTAAATGCGTGGAAAAACGATAAAATTATTGTGATTGGCTTTTGGCCAGGAGGTGACCGGGACGGAAACCCGTTTGTTACGAGTGAGATCACGCTGAAAGTAGCGGCTAAATTGAAAGATTCAATCCTTAAATGCTATTACCGAGATGCGCGAATGGTAAGGCGGAGGCTGACATTTCATGGCGTTTCAAAAATGATTACGGACATTGAGCAAAAGATTTTTGGCCTCGTTTATTCAAAGGAAAATAACTACAATGACCCTGAAGAATTGCTGAAAGAACTTAAGGAAGTCAGAGTTATTTTAGTGAAAGAACATAACGGTTTGTTTTTGGAATTGCTGGATTCCCTTATTTTAAAAGTGAAATTATTTGGGTTTCATTTTGCGAGCCTGGACATTCGGCAAGATAGCCGCAAGCACGATGCCGTATGGGCTTCGATTTTAAAGACACTCGCTTTGAAAAACTTATCGGTATCCCCAGAAAAGTTTGATTTGCTTTCTTCTGATGAAAAGATAAATTATCTGCTCAACCTACAAGTCGATTTAAACGATCAGCATTTTGACGATCCTTTAGTAAAAGAAACTATTCAAAGCATACTTGCTATTGCTACCATCCAAAAGCAAAATGGAACGATGGGTAGCCACCGCTATGTGATAAGCAATTGCCAAAGTGCTTTGCATGTTATTGAGGTATTTGTTTTGGCTCGTTTGCTTATTGGCAACAAAAATTCTTTGGAGCTGGATGTGGTTCCCTTGTTTGAAACTATTGATGATCTTGCACATGCACCGGGTATTATGGCAGAATTGTATTCGATAGAGGTATACCGAAGTCATTTGAACAGAAGGCGGTCTCATCAAACGATTATGCTGGGTTTTTCGGATGGCACCAAAGACGGTGGTTATATCCGAGCCAACTGGTCAATCTTTAGGGCTAAAGAGAGCCTCACTACTGTCTCTCGAAAATTTGGTCTGAAAGCACTCTTCTTCGATGGCCGTGGTGGCCCACCAGCTCGTGGTGGTGGCAATACCCACGACTTTTATGCTTCGTTAGGCGAAACCATTGAAAGCGAAGAAGTACAAATCACTATTCAGGGGCAAACCATAAGTTCTAACTTTGGTAAGCCTGCTTCGAGTAAATACAACTTGGAGCAACTCTTGTCTTCCGGCTTGGAGGGAACGGTTTTCAAACGTGCAGAAAATCAATTGTCAGAAGAAAACAAAACGTTACTGGACCAGCTGGCAGAAGAAGCCTACAAAAGTTATCTGAATTTCAAGCAAGACCCAAAATTTGTTCCTTATTTAGAGAAGGTGACGCCACTTTCGTTTTTTGGCGACACCAATATCGGATCTCGTCCTGTGAAACGGAGCGGGGGAGATGGGTTGCGTTTTGAAGACCTTCGTGCAATTCCTTTCGTGGGATCTTGGGCGATGATGAAACAAAATGTACCGGGATTTTATGGCGTTGGTTCGGCCCTGCAAAAGCTTTCCATTCAAGGCCACGAGGCAGAATTGAAGGCTCTCTATAAAAATTCACTTTTTTTCCGCACCCTGTTGGGCAACAGCATGATGTCGTTGACGAAATCCTATTTTGAAGCAACTATATACCTTGAAAAGGACCCCGAATTTGGTGCATTTTGGAAGAAAATGTATAACGAGTTTATCCTTTCGAAAGAGATGGCATTGAAAATTTCTGGGCTTAGCGAACTGATGGGAAATAACCCTATGATTCATCAGTCGGTTAGGCTGCGCGAACGGATTGTTTTGCCATTAATTGCTATCCAACAATACGCCATGATGAGTCTTCGTTACCCATTGGAAGAAACCAAAATGTATGAACAGCAGTTTAACAAATTGATTATCCGATGCATGTTCGGGATTATTAATGCGGCACGGAATTCTGCCTAGTAATTGTGATCAGGCGTTCATGTAATGGATTGGCTTTGAAAATAGATTTAGTGCACTTTAAGGAGGCTTCAAAAAATAAATCGGCTGAGAATAAAAAGTTTCTTCAGCGACTAAAGAATCACAATCACCGAAAGGTGGACGATGTTTTTCACCGCGTGCACGAAGAAGTTTTTGCCCAAACCGATTGCCTGACCTGTGCAAATTGCTGCAAAACTACGAGCCCGATTTTTTATCAAACAGACATTGCGAGGGGTTCTAAATTTTTGAGGATGAAACCGGGAGATTTCATTGAAAAATACTTGCGGGTGGATGAAGACAAGGATTTCGTGCTGAAATCCTCGCCCTGTACTTTTTTGGGCAAGGATAACCATTGTTCAATCTACGAAGCACGCCCTAAGGCATGTCGTGAATACCCACATACCGATCGCAAGAAAATGGTACAGCTTCTTGACTTAACGTATAAGAATACCATGGTGTGCCCCGCTGTTTTGGAAATTTTAAAACGAATGAAGGATGAATTTGATTAAGGATTTTCAAACTCAAATTATAATTTAATCAAGGTGGCTATACTTTAGTTATCAATTTTGCGTATACTAGCGTAGGATTTTTAATTTAGAAGTATGGAAAACCTTAAAGACAACTGGCTAACGGATGGGCTAATCGACTTCGAATACAAAAAATACATTTTACTTGCTTATCTAAAAAGCGTGAAGGATTCTTTTCTGCGCGTAGAGCTCTATCCCTTCTTATCCGACTTAGTTTTTCACTATAGAAATCTGGTAACCTTGCGGGAAAATAAATTATTGATCGGTGAATCGTTCCCCAAAGAATTGTCGGCTGAACGATTAAAGAATTTTGAAATTAGTTATCGAAAAATTATAGAAGATGATGCGATCATGCAGGAGATTGAATCAATTATGGAATTTTCACTTCCTAAATTTAAGGCTTCATTAGACGAAGGCTCGTTTATTTATGAATACGTAGAATCCAAGTGTGAAATTTTGCCCGTAGGATTAACCTCTTTGTATGCCAACGAAGGGTACTTATTTGTTAGCCAACCACCTGAAAAAGAAACCAATATTTACCGTTATCAAATTACTTTTTTCGAGCAAAGCAATGAGCCCTTACGGGGCATCGAAACTACTTTCGTGGAAACTACCCAGAAAAGCCTAGTGAGCACTTACGAAAGTATAAAACGCTCCTTAATAAAAAAGTATAGTGAATTACCTAATCCGGCCACCTATTTGGTGCTTTCAAAACTGAAGTTCCCCTATACTCAAACTTTAATGCCCGTTGCTAAGCGGCTGTTGGTAAGAGAAATCTCAAAAGTAGGGTGATCTACTTTTGGGTGCTGTCTGGTTTGGATTGGGATTTTGGCAAAGTTGGCAGCATCGGTGCTGTTTGTTGTTGTTCTTTTGCACGCTCCATGATTTCATCTGTTGGGGCGGAAGTATTAGGTGTGGTCAGGTTAGTGGCCAACGAAAAGACGATGATTGCTACGGCAAAACCCCAAGTGAGGCGTTCGAGCACATCCCCGGTTTTCTTTACACCAATTAAATTGCTTGCTCCAGAGCCGCCAAACTGACTGGAAAGCCCGCCACCTTTAGAATTTTGTGCTAGAATTACCAATACCAACAAAATGGCGCTTACAATGGCGAGGCTGATCAATAAAACGTACATAACTTATTTTCTTAATTCTTCGATTTGGGCTGCAAAGTAAGTCTTTTTCTGGGGAAACTTCCAAATCAGTTTTTTTAAGGCTTCAATTGCCTTCTCTTTTTTTCCCTGTTTCAACAGAATCTCTACCAAAGTTTCAGAAACGATGTTCTCACCAAACTCAGCGCTGGGTTCAGAAAGATCGCTCACCTGGGCAACTTCGCTCGTTGGTTTTGGCCGCTGTAAGGAGGGTTGGGTTTTGATAAACTGATCGATAATTTCTATTTGCTCCTTTTGTTTAACCCCTTCAGGTTTTACTTTCTTTTTGGTAGATTCTATTTCATCTATCAAAGAATCGTGGCCTTTGAATGTTGACGGAGAAGAATGCACTTCCTTCGCTTCAGCTAATGGCATCGGCTTTTCTCTGTCCATTTGCTCAATGATCAATTCAAATTGGCGTTTTGATTCTTGAAGAATTGCGATGTCGAGAAACACTTGCTCATGGAGATCACCAGTGCTTGTTTCAAGCGGTTTTTCTAGGCCATGATCATTCACGACCGGAGTCTCCACGACAACCCTATCCCTTTTTGGGGCAATCATCATGGCTTTAAAAGCGGATCGATCAGTGCTGTATACTGCACTTAAATGCAGCAACTTGCCTTTTGAGGGAAGGTTGGAATCTTGCGCTGCGCGGGCAGCAAGATTATGAACTACCTGACTGTAAGGAAATTCATCCAGCACGGCACTAAGATGCAGGGCCTCTTCTTCAATCAATGAAGTATAGTTAACTAACAAATAATTAAATTGTTCTTTCTCCACCAATTGAGTTTTGAGGTAGGTAAATGTAGTAGAAAAACCAGCTTCAAACAACCCTTGGGTGCATTTCAAATGTTGCTTCTGCAACAAACGTTTCTGCGGAACGTAAATATTACCTATTTGCCTTTTCTACCACCATTCGCTCCTATCGGTGCGTTTCGTGGGAAGAATCAAAAAATTAATTGGAAACGCGTTCCTCCCTTCTTGCTTAGTACAACCCCCAAGGGCAGATAATCACGATCTACGAAAAACGGTGGAAAGTGGAGGAGTACCACAAAAGTTTAAAATCCAATCTGGCATTGTGCGGTTCGCCCACCCTGACTGTGCGTACCTAGGCCATTCACGCGTTTACTTGCCTTATTGCTTTTGTCAAATTGGAGAAGATGAACGCACACACGAACTAAACCATTTTGCCACGAAGGCAATCTCTACACAAAGGCGATGGAAAAAGCCGTCTCCGAACTCAAAAAGCTAAAAGCTGGAACTCAACTCAAACTTAAGTTTGCGTAACATCAGTTACTTAGGCTGTTAGACTATTTTTTGCACCTGGAAGAAGGCCGCTCAAAGCTTCAAAGGATATTTTAAAATTCTTTGCTCATAGGCTACCTTAGCGTCTTCAAGCAATTTTTGAAAGCGTGGGTCATTCCGTATGTTTTCGAAGAAGGGATGGTTCTTTAAAGTCAAATATCCCCATTGTTCTTTCGGTAATTGCCTAAGGGCATCTTCTTTCATTCCCAACAAGCTAAAAACAAGTGAATTCATTTCCACCATACTGTTAAGGGCTTTCTCTTTTTCGCCTTTCATGGCGTAAAGACAAGCCGATGGGAATTGAAAATCACCATCGGGTTTGCTCATCACCATTTTTTTCAAGAGCTCATCGGCCCTTGATAAGTCGTGACTGAAGAGCGAAAGCCAAAACAGGGAACTTAATGCCAATTCTGAACTCGGATCTTTTGATTCGCACCGGAGCATGTGGATTTCAAAATTCCTGGTGTCACCGCTGTTGAGAAAAGCCCACGCCAAAAAATGTTCCCAGTAGGGTGCCGTAGGGTCAAGGGCAATACATCTATCAAATAAATTTATGGCAATAGGAAATAGGCCGAGCCTTGAATACGTTAAGCCAAGCTCGCCAATTAGTTTGGGGTCGTTTGGGGCAAGTTTTACCGACCGAAACTGAAGCTGATATCCAGAGTCGATGTTAGGGTTGCTTCTATGGATATAATAACTTCCCCGAACCCCAAGTGCGTAGGGGAGGTCGGGGCTCAGTTTGATCGCCTCTTTTGAATATTTATCAAATTGTTTTTCGAGCGATAATTTTTCCTCCACAGTTTTTGAGTCGAACGTTTTTTTTGTGTCGTATAAATCAGCCAAGCCTGCAAAGGCCAATGCATAGTGAGGATCTAAGGCAATGGCCTTTTTAAACTCAGCCTCACAGTTGAGGAAATCTTTGTTACTAAAAGAACGTCCGTAAACATTTAAATGGATATAATAGGCCTTTATATAATGTTCGTACGCCTTCACATTGGTAGGCCGATCGGTCTTAATAAGATTTTTTTCAGAAGGCCCTAATTCGCCAAGCAAGGCATTGGCAATTTTAGCCGACAACTCGTCTTGAACAGTAAAAACATCGGAGAGTTGCCGGTCGTAAACTTCAGCCCATTGGTGAAAGCCATCTTCGGCACGAATTAACTGGGCGTTCACTTTTATTCGGTTGCCAGATTTCTGGATGCTGCCTTCCAGCACATAGGAGACGTTATTAAGTTCCTTCGCGATTTCGGGGATGGTCTTCGTAGTTCTTTTGAAATGCATCACCGAGGTGCGCCCAATGACGCTAAGAACTTTAAGTTTAGCAAGATTGGTAATGATCTGGTTCGTCATGCCATCACTAAAGGGTTCTTGATCTACATCGTTACTCAAGTTGACGAAGGGAAGGACAGCAATCGATTTATTGAGTGGAGGATCAACTCTATTTCCCGGCTCGCTAAAATAGTAATAGCCTAATCCTAACATACCCAGCCCCACAAGGATAGCCGCCCACCGACTCAGTTTTTTTCTGGTTTCACTTTTCGGACGCGACTTTTGATGAGCAAGAGTTTTGGGCGAATCCTCAGGATGTTGAATCGCAAATATAAGTTCTTTTATCGCCCTTGATACTTTGTTAATCTGGTCGCGATAAAAAGTCTTGTTCAAGTTATCAAGGGGATGATCCTCATTTGGTCTCAACGGCCGATTGACACCACCAGTCGATCGGAAAATAAACTCAATTGCGCGAACGAATCCACCTAATTCCTTTTCCAGTAATGCAGTGTCTTGTTCGTCTAAATCATGAATTTTAACCAGCAAGATTCGGCTCGCTACATTGCCGTTAAGCAATTTTATATCGCGTCCGATTTCATGTGCTTTTGCCATCTTATTGAAGTAGCAAAACTCATGTTGCCAAGCAAAACTTTTGGGATCACAAAAAGTTTGAGAAATTATTGGGATAAAAATAGCGCACTTCAATTTCCCTTCCAGGCTTTTGTCAACCAAGTGGGATTCCAATAAGCCATCGTGCGGGTTTTCATCAAAATAAATAGAGACATCTTCCTTAAAAGTGGATTCGAGGTCGGTTTTGAGGGCGTTGACAAATTCGGTGACCCAACGTTCACCCTTATTATCTTTTTGACGATAGCTTATAAAGATGTCGTATTCGAAGCCAGGAACAATAGACGCCATAGATCAAATATAGCTAAAGTTTGGCCTTCCCTTGAAAAGTTCATTTAGCCAGACCTTAATGCTTCATTCACTTAACCAAAAATTAAAGGAGTCAGCTTGTACACTGGCTCCTTTAATTTACTTTTTCTTTCCTCCTTTTTTTGGTGGCTCAAAGGTAAAACCTTGTTGGGCAAGAATATCGGCTACGTTATAATAAACATATTCTCTTTCAACTTTGCCATTGGCTATTCTCATCGTTAAATGGAGACTGAATTTTACTGGTGGCATTCCGTTTTTGTACTCGGCAGAAATAGTGCCCCACTTCATAACCCAGTCACCGGCTAGTCGAGGATTCATTTCTGCCTTAACGGTGTAGGCGAGAACAGCAGCCTCGTCATATTTTAGAGAACTGAACATATTCTTCCAATTATTTCCCCATGCCTTTAGATCTTGCTCCTTATTTGCTGAATCTTTTATCGCAGGGCCGTGTTGCATAAAGCCGTCAGCAAGATAACTTGCTAATGCAATCGTATCTCCAGAAGTAACAGCCTCCATTAATTTCTTGGCCATTTCTTTATTCTTTTCACCTACCGAATCGACAGGGGCTTGTGTTGCATCGACCGAGGCAGGTTGTTTTGTGCAGGACGCTATTGCAAAAATGATTATTGCAATAGTGGGTATTAATAATCTTTTCATAGGTTAGTTTTGGTTGGTTGGATATTAAAGTACGCTAAAAGCTTCCCTTGTTACAAGCGATTCGCGCGCTTTATTGTTTCCGCTAAGAATAAAGCAGGTTAAAAATGCTTAAAAACAAAGGTTTCAGTTAGGAACTAATGAAAACCATCAATTGAACTGCCCATGATAGCGCAGTTCTTTTTCGCGCTCTGCATCCTCTTTTTCGCGTTTGATCCGCACTTTGGCAACAGGCCCTACCATGATGGGAACATTTTCAACTTCCACGTTGGCGAGTTCAAGCCCGTACATCGCTTCAGTGCTTAAGCTGTGTTTCTTAATAAAGCGGTAACCTTGAATGATTAAGTTATCAAACGTTGATATTTCACTATCAACAGAAGCTAAGGAATGCAAAATGACAAACTTAAAATCAGAAGGCATGCTGTGCTTATGCAGTGAATCGTAATGACTGATCAGATCAATCTCGGATGACTCTGCCATGTCATGCAAAATTTTATTGAACAAAAGATTCACCCGATGGTCGGCCTTAAATCCTAATTTTATCCGAATGAAGAAACATTTTTTGGGAATGATTGTATCGACCGAATATTTGGAGGAGTAGGGGCTATCTACCGTATCGACATGGACGAACCAATAAACATCAGCCCGCTTAGGTCGTTTTTTAAAAATCGAGTAGATGATATTGGAGTCGATGTATCGCTTGCTGTTGGCCACCGACATATACACCAGGTTAGTTGCCTCTTTCGGGATTGACATGTCGGCTTGCAAATCCTCGATAAGCGGAACATAATGTTTCAAATCTACAAACTCCGTATGCTGGTCGCGAAGATGGCGTGCTTTTAAAAGCACAAACATCATTGCGAAAAAGATTAGCGCAATCGTGTAGGTGAACCATCCGCCTTGCTCGAACTTGTGAAAATTCGAAATAAGGAAGAGGGTTTCGAACGTGAAGAAAACAATAGCGATACCCCATGTTCTGACGAAAGAGTGCTTTGCCGTGCTGAAGTAGAAAACCAGAAGGGTAGTGGTCATGAGCATGTTGAGGGTAATGGCCAAGCCGTAGGCGCCCTCCATCGCTGAAGACTCTTTAAAAATCCAAACGACAGCGATTGTTCCAAACATCAATATCCAATTGATAGCCGGTACATAAATCTGTCCTTTGATTTGGCTTGGATAACGGACTTTAGTGCTAGGCCACAGTTTTAGTTTCATCGCCTCGTTTACTAACGTGAAGGTTCCTGAAATTAGGGCTTGGCTGGCAATTATGGCAGCCATTGTGGCGACCACAATGCTGAGATTTAAGAATTCAATTGGCACCATAGCATAAAATGGAATATTCCCACCAAGCACATTGCCTTGCTGAGTTAGCAACCATGCTGCCTGACCAAAATAATTTAATAACAAGGCGATTTTTACGAAGCCCCAACCCAATCTGATATTACTTTTTCCGCAGTGACCTAAGTCTGAATATAAGGCCTCTGCTCCCGTTGTGCAAAGAAACACTTCACCAAGCAACCAGAACCCTTTTGGATAATTCATAAGAAGGTTCCATGCGTACATGGGGTTTATGGCCCGTAGCACCGATGGGTGAGGCAGTAAATAGAAAAGCCCCAATGTGCCAATCATAAAGAACCACACCATCATAATAGGGCCAAATGTTTTTCCAACGATATTGGTGCCAAATTGCTGAAAAAAGAATAGCAAAATCAGTATGATGATAACAATGGGAACAGTGGGTATATGGGGATAGTTTATTCGTAGCCCTTCTACCGCTGAGGAAATGCTAATGGCAGGTGTGATAAACCCATCAGCAATTAGGGTTGCGCAGCCAATCATGGCGGGAAAAATGACCCATGCTGCCTTGTACCTTCTTACTAAAGCATACAAAGCGAATATCCCGCCTTCCCCTTTATTGTCGGCATTCAAAGCGAGATAAACGTATTTCAGAGTGGTAATTAGGGTGAGCGTCCAAAATACGCAGCTCATCCCACCGAGCACTAATTCTTCGGAGATAACACGCGAACCAATAATTGCTTTAAAAACGTAAAGGGGCGATGTTCCTATGTCTCCATAGATGATACCTAGCGAAATTAATACGCCCGCAGTGCTGAGAGGATGATTTCTTGAGTCGTGTAAGTTTCCCATGTATATTAATTCCTGCCGAAAGGCGATTGATCAAACGGGTATCCTTTGATATATGGTAAGCTGGTCAGATTTAGGGATTTAGCGGGATCAGAAAAAACTGTAGCTAACGGATAAAGGGTGAAATTTGGCATTTGAAATAGCCTGCTTTGCAATCTGGCGTAAAATTACGTCAACTGGCAGGATTTATTGATAGGAAAAAAAAATATTTTACCTTCCCGCTTTATGCATTGAATATCCGCTGTACCTTTACAAAAACAACCAAAAACATCAATGACTAAAAACCTCATTATCATGGTAGTAGCTGTGTTCACATTGGCCAGCTGCAGCAATAAATCTGAAAAACTACGGTCGCAGGTCGATTCGCTTAAAGCGGAGTTGCAAACGAATCAAAAATTTGTAGAGACCCTTCAAGAAGTTGGCACACTCATGGATTCCATCGATGCCAATCGTCAGTTGCTTAGGGTGAATATGGTGGAAGGAACCACCTATTCCGACTACACCTCGCGCATGAAGGACATCAACAATTATGTAAAAGATACTCAAGGGAAAATTGAAGACCTCGAAAAGACTTTGAAAAAATCCAAAGGAACTGCCAATGCCTATGCCGCCACGATCAAAAAGCTCAAGGCCGACTTGGAAACACGCAACGCGGAGATTGCCACCCTAAATTCTCAAGTACAGGATCTAAAAAGTCAGAACGTGGAGTTAATCAATACTTCCAACCTACAGCAGGCTGAACTTAATGACAAAACGGCTCAGATTGAAACCAAAAAACAGGAGTTGGATTTGCTGAACGAAAAAATTCAACAAGTACAAATTCAAAGTAAAGTGAGCGAAGCCGATTCTTATTTTGCCCGTGGTCAGGCTGTGGAAGAAGCTGCCAACCGAACCAAACTTGCTCCACGGAAAAAGAAAGATACCTATAAAGAGGCCATCGAGCTTTATAAAAAATCCTTGAGCTTAGGAAAGACCGAAGCCCAGGCTAGAATTGACGCATTAAGCAAAAAGATTTAGCTAGTATCCTTCCCTGTATAAAAGCTGTCCATAAATATGGGCAGCTTTTTGTTTTGGAAGAGTTAAGTCAATTTTATTCTCTTTCCTCTGATTCAATTTTTTTGTAGGTTAAGCCGAAATAACCATGACCCTATGAAAAATGATTCTAGAAGATGGATTTTCTCCCTCTTTTTTTGCTTCACCATTATTTACACGTTCTCCGCAAACGCCCAGGATGTTTTTGTTGTTACAGCTGTCAAAGCAGGGCATTTGCTGGATCCTGAAACTGGAAAAATTCTGGATAACCAAATTATCCTAATTGAGAATGGAAAATTCAAAGCCGTTGGTTCCGATCTTTCTATTCCTGTAGGAGCCAAAATCATTGATCTTTCATCCCTCACGATCATGCCTGGCTTAGTCGATGCCCATAATCATCTGGCGCTTACTTACAAAATTGTGCCTGAAAGAAACATTTATTACTACACTTACATTAGTGAAAGCACAGCATTGCGGGCAATCCAGGCAGCCTCTAACGGAATGCAAATGCTTGCCTCTGGATTTACGATTGTAAGGGACATGGGCAACAATGGGAACTATGCTGACACTGCGTTGCGTCTTGCCATTGAACAAGGATGGATTCCTGGCCCGAAGATAATTAACTCAGGAATAATCATCGGAGGTATGGGCGGACAATTTTGGCCAACGCCTGAAATGGGCATCGGAAAAAATATTGTTAACCCCGAATACTTAGATGCCGATACGCCAGACGAGATAATAAAAGCCGTTCATCAAAATATGCTCTATGGCGCCAAGGTGATTAAGATATGCGTGGATTGTAAACCTTGGGGATACTCCGTGGAGAATATTCAATTAGTAGTAGCGGAAGCAGCTAAAGGGGGAATGAAGGTGGAAGGGCATGTGCAAACGGTTGACGGAGCTAAACGTGCTATAGAAGCGGGTATTTGGTCAATTGCTCACGACAATGGAATGAATGATGAAATGCACAAGTTGATGGCAAAAAAAGGAATTTGGCGTGCCGGAACGGAAACCCCAATTACCCTGCCAGAGCACACTACGCCAGAACGGTATGCAAAAACAGTCGCCAGTCTTCGTAATGCTTACGACAATAAAGTGCCGCTTACTTTTTCTACCGATGCGGACTATTACGTTCCAGGAAAAACAAGAGGAGAGGTGGCCATTGAATTTATTGAAACCTGGAAAGCAGCAAAAATTCCAAATGTCGATATTATCCGCGCGATGACGATTAATGGCTATAAAGTTAGTGAGACCGAACTTACGCGTGGTCCGATAAAGGTTGGATTGGCGGCCGATTTTATTGGTGTTTTGGGTAATCCACTGCAACAAATTGACGCGCTTAGAGAGGTTAAATTTGTTATGAAAGATGGAGAAATATTCAAACAGGATGGAGTAATGACACCTGGAAAATTTTTTCATGGCGGCCCAGTGAATGGTTATAACATCCGATAGATTAGCGTAAGATTTTTTTTGAAGTCTTTTAAAACTAATCTTTGCTGACAAGAAAAGGTTAACAAACCAACAAACGATGTATACCAAATTGAAACAGCTCTATGATGAGGTAAAGAACCACACTGATTTAACGTATAAATCGATTCCTTTTTTTGTGAATATTATCAAGGAAATAAAAGTGGAATTACTGAAAATTGCTATCGTACAAGGAGAGCAAATTACGCGCGATGTCACTTACGCTACCCGTTTAATCAACATCACCGAGCGGGAAGATTTGAACAACATTCACAATTACCCGGACGAGATTTCGAAATACCTTGGAAGGGTGAAGACTACCGTTATCTCGAATTTATCGTTTGTCAATACTAAACGAAAGTCATAGCCAATTTGACTGCCTACATTCATCTATATTTGACAAAAAGTTACTATGAAGATTTGGATTGAAGCCTTTCGACTGCGTACCCTACCGCTCTCTCTCGCTTGTATTGGCATGGGCGGATTTCTGGCGGCATCGCAATCAAAGTTCAGTGGGATGATTTTCTTTCTCTGTTGTTGCACGACTATTTTTTTGCAAGTGCTTTCAAATCTGGCCAACGATTATGGCGATACGGTAAATGGAGCCGACCATGGCCAGCGCCAAGGACCGTTGCGGGCAGTTCAATCAGGAGCAATTAGTCAGGGAAAAATGAAGGTGGCTATCCTGATTTTTATTTTACTGAGTTTAATCAGTGGCACAACGCTGCTATATACTGCATTTGGATTTGAGCTAAAACCATTCCTCTTTTTTTTAGGCTTGGGTTTACTCTCCATTGTGGCGGCTATTGCCTATACGGTAGGGAAAAAGCCATATGGCTATATGGGTCTTGGTGATCTTTCGGTCCTAATTTTCTTTGGGTTGGTTGGGGTTATGGGTTCGCAATATTTATTTACGAAGGAGTTTTCTGTCCCTTTGATTTTGCCAGCCTTGAGTTGTGGTTTTTTTTCAATAGCGGTTTTGAATATCAATAACATCCGCGATATTGATTCAGACCGTTCAGCCGGAAAGTTTTCAATTCCTGTGCGAATAGGCCGAATAAAGGCTACTCGATATCATTGGGTATTACTGATGAGCGGGATTTTTTGTTCAGTGATTTATGTAGTCATCAATTATAAATCTCCCGTTCAATTTTTGTTCCTGCTTTCCATCCCATTATTGGTCATTAATGGCCGATCGGTGGCTAAGTTACCGTCAGAAAAACTGGATCCTTTACTCAGGCAGATGGCCTTATCAACTTTGCTTTTTGTGTTACTTTTTGGAATCGGGAGTTTGTTTGGTTAAAAAAAAAATCCTGATTGCCCTTCCAGGATTTTGTACTTGATTTCATAAAAAATGACTTAAGTCATAATAGGAACAGATAATATTCTGTTTTATGATTGAACTAAAATTCTTACCTTCATTCTTTGATTATTTAGATATCTTAATTATACGACTTAAACTTTGAACAATGAAAAAAATCCTAATTCCCGTTGATTACTCCAAGACCTCTGCCGTTGCCTTTGACGTGGCTTTTGATATCGCCAAAAAAGACGGAGCCGAGCTTATCGCGTTAAACGTAGTAGAAGAAGCAACACCGGAATCATACCGCATTTCTGGCGAATGGCAAAAAAGCAATTGGGAAGACCGGCTTTTTACTTTTGAGCTATTGAAGAAGTCGAAAGCCCAACTCGAAAAATTGGTTAAAGATCCAAAGTACGCTGCGGTTAAAATCACGGGTGAGCTTCGGTTGGGTAACCCCTATCATGGTATTACCACCATCGTGACTGAACGCAAAGTGGATCTTATCGTAATGGGTACAAAAGGACATTCCAAAATAGAAGATTTAGTGATCGGAACAAACACGGAAAAAGTCGTGAGACATTCTCATTGTCCCGTACTGACAGTGCAACGCAAACCTGCTACTACTGAATTTAAAAACATTGTTTATGCCACCTCATTATCGAAAGAAGAGGAGGTTTTTTCACGTTTTGTAAAAAAGACCCAGGAATTATATAATTCAACAATTCACTTGGTACGTATCAACACACCGGCTGATTTTCAACGCGATCGCGTGGTGAAAGATGCCATGTTCAATTTCGCCAAAAAATTACAACTGAAGAATTACACCATCAATGTGTACAACGACTTGGCAGAGGAGGAAGGAATAATTTATTTCTCTGACAGTATCAATGCTGATTTAATTGCGATGGCGACACATGGCCGCACAGGGTTCGCGCACGTGATGGCCGGAAGCATTGCTGAGGATGTGGTTGGCCACTCCAAGCGCCCGGTGCTCACGTTTGTGGTGAAGCGTTAAAATTTGTTAAATGAATATTCTAAGCCCTGATATCAGGGCTTTTTTTACTTTTATGAAGTAATTGAAAAACTATTATTTCATATTAAGCCTCAACATATACGCTACCGAGGGCGAGACAAAGCAGGCCTATCGAAAACTGGCGTTACAGTTTCATCCTGATAAAAATCCGTCACCCGAAGCGGAGGCCATTTTTAAGGAAGTGAACGAAGCCTATGAAGTTTTGGGCGACCCGTTGCGAAAAGCGATTTACGATCAGATGCTGAAAGGTGCGGAAGCGCAAGTTGAAGAACCAGTTAGAAAACATCGCGATCCTCAGTATCGGCCCAGACCACAGGCACCAACCCCTAAAAGACCAAGCCATCGGGAAGAAATTCTTTCAATGATGGCTGCTAACCTTCAATATGCATTGATGATTTCGCGGTTGACGCTCTTGTTTTCAATGGTGCTTATTGCTGACTATTCATTACCACCTGTAAAGACAATTACCGAAGTTGTCAGCGAAAATCCGACCGATCGAGGCTCATCGTATAAGCTTGAGCTACTCGATGGTGAAACCGTGAACGTAACCCGCGAAGGCGCAAGAAATTTGCGGGAAGCCAATCGAATTGGGATTTACCGCACGGCTTGGTTTTCCATTCCGCTTATCTTGGAAGATGAGGTGACGCACTATCGCACAGATGTAGAATTGTCAATTTATGGTAATTTTATTTTCTGGCCGATTCTGTTGTTGCTGACTTCGTTGGTTGGAGCTTTTTATTGGAAAGGAGTGGAGTTCCGGTTCAATATCGGTATCGTGAATTTGCTTTTATTTCTATTGACTTTAGTTTTTCTTCAAATCCATAAATTTTAGTGCTATGGCAAAGACCAATAACTGGAAGAATCGCGAGGGCGTAGTTTATTCAACCAGCGAAAATTTTGATTATGACATTTCTAATACCGAAGAGCCAATAACCCTGCCCATGCAACAGCAAAATCTAAAAGTCCTTTTGGACAAAAACGGCAGAGCCGGAAAGCAAGTGACACTTGTTACTGGATTCGTTGGAAAAACAACCGACTTGGAAACACTCACTAAACTGTTGAAATCAAAATGTGGAGTTGGTGGGTCTTGTAAAGACAGGGAAATTATTTTGCAGGGAGATCTTCGTGACAAAGTGGTGCAAGCACTTTTGAAGGAAGGGTATAAGGCGAAACGAATTGGATGACAGAAGCTTATCTTAAATATCCTTCCTCGAAAAGCCCTTCTACCTTGTGCCTTCAACAATAAAAAAACCCCGCCTTGTTCGGGCGGGGACTCTCCATTTTGCAAGCAGAGAGCGAAGATTGTTTATCCTACGAAGCTTTTAGCAAAGTAGGATCAATAACGGTAATAATCAGGTTTAAATGGTCCTTTCACTTCTACTCCGATGTATTTAGCTTGTTCAGTCGATAGGGTATCCAATTCTACACCTATTTTCTTCAAGTGCAATTGGGCCACTTTTTCGTCCAAGTGTTTAGGCAGCATATACACTTTGTTCTCGTACTTGTCGGAGTTGGTCCAAAGTTCAAGTTGTGCGATGGTCTGGTTCGAAAATGAATTCGACATCACAAAAGAAGGATGCCCAGTGGCACAACCCAAGTTTACCAAACGGCCTTCTGCTAACAAGATAACCTGGTTGCCATTTTTCAAAGTATACAAGTCAACTTGTGGTTTAATTTCATCCTTCAGCGCATTCTTATTCAGCCAAGCTACATCAATTTCATTATCAAAGTGGCCGATGTTACAGACGATCGTTTTGTCTTTCATGCTTTCAAAATGCCTTCCTAAAATGATTCCGAAATTGCCGGTGGCGGTCACCACGATGTCAGCACCTTTCACGGCATCATCCATTTTCTTCACTGCAAACCCATCCATGGCAGCCTGCAGTGCGCAGATAGGATCGATCTCGGTAACAATTACACGAGCACCAGCTCCACGTAAGGAAGCTGCGGAGCCTTTGCCTACATCTCCGTAGCCGGCAACAACAGCTACTTTTCCCGCCATCATTACATCTGTAGCCCTGCGAATAGCGTCCACCAATGATTCTTTGCAACCGTATTTGTTGTCGAATTTTGATTTGGTTACAGAGTCGTTGATATTGATGGCAGGTATTGGCAATTTGCCGGCATTCATTCTTTCAATAAGGCGATGTACGCCAGTAGTCGTTTCTTCAGAGATGCCCTTGATGCCTGGGATCAACTCCGGATACCGATCCAGAACCATGTTTGTGAGGTCACCACCATCATCTAAAATCATATTCAAGGCTTTGCCATCTTTAAAGGCATGCAGTGTTTGTTCAATGCACCAGTCAAATTCTTTTTCGTTCATTCCCTTCCAGGCAAACACAGGAACCCCAGCAGCGGCAATCGCGGCAGCGGCATGGTCTTGGGTTGAAAATATGTTGCAAGAACTCCAGGTTACTTCTGCGCCTAATTCCACAAGGGTTTCAATCAACACGGCTGTTTGAATGGTCATGTGGAGGCAGCCTGCAATGCGTGCGTCTTTCAGTGGTTTTTTTATGCCATATTCTGCACGTAAGGCCATCAGGCCTGGCATTTCAGCTTCTGCCAGCTTAATTTCTTTACGTCCCCATGCCGCCAGCGACATATCTTTTACTTTGTGCGAAACTTTCTCGGTTACAGTCATAATTTTGTCTTTTAGTTCAATTAAAACACAAAAATAAGATAAAGGTTTGAAAAGGCCGAATTGAAATTTTAGAGGAGTTTGAACCTCCTTTCTTTGTCTTGTGTTAGAGCCTAAAATAATTCAAATGAAGCAAACCATTAAAATTGATGTGGTGTCAGATGTAGTCTGTCCCTGGTGCTACATCGGCAAAAGACGTTTAGAAAAAGCCATAGATCAGTTGAAAAATGATTTTGATTTTGAAGTGGAGTATCACCCCTTCGAGCTTAATCCCGATATGCCCAAAGAAGGAAGGAATCAAAAGGACTATTTGGTTGCCAAATTTGGTGGTGAGGAAAAGTATCGGCAGTTGAGCAATCATGTAGCGGGCGTAGCTGCCACTGAAGGCCTCAAGTTTGATTTTTCGAAACAAAAAATTTCTCCCAATACCTTGGACGCCCATCGTCTCATTGCTTATTCAAAATCAAAAGGCAAGCAACATGAAATGAAAGAGGCACTGATGAACGCTTATTTTGAAAAAGGAACGGATCTCACCCAAACCAAGAACTTAGTTGAAATTGCGAGTCAATTAGAAATGGATTCAACAGCGACAGAAGCCTTTTTGAAAAGTGATGAGCTAACGACCGAAGTGAGAATGGAAGAGCAATTCAATCAGCAACGAAGTATTTCCGGAGTTCCTTTTTATATCATCAACAATAAGTATGGCGTTTCAGGGGCGCAACCCACCAATGTTTTTGTCAGGGCTTTTACTGAAATAGGAAGCACGACTGACCCAACCGATGAAGCTTGTGAAGTAGAGGCGAAAGATTGCTAAGTTGATCTTTCTTTTCTGAGATAACTTAGTAGTGTCATCATCAAAAAAAGAATAACCACAAAGCCTAGAGCGATCCTTAGATTTTGCCATTGAGCAATAAATCCAATGATGGGTGGCCCAAATAAAAATCCGGCATAGCCTACGGTGGTGACCATTGCTAAACCAACGCCCGGAGGGAGATCTTTAGTGTGACCAGAAATGCTGTAGGCAATGGGTACAATTGCGGACAATCCAATGCCTACTATAAACAAGCCAACGATCACAAATAGGGGATGTATGAAGAGAATAGCAATACACAAACCCACCGTGGCCACAAGGCCACACCCAATCATTAATGCGCGGTCTCCGAATTTAATCCGGGCATTATCTCCTAAAATCCTCCCTATCGTCATCGCAAGTGCGAAGGAAGATAGCCCTAAGGGCGACAGGGCGCGGCTGGCATGGGCAATATGTTCCATGTAGTTCGTGCTCCAGTCGGCCATGGCGCCTTCACCGAGCATACAGCAAAAAGCGATCACTCCAATACTTACCATCGCTGCATTCGGCAAGCGAAATGCGGGTTCATCGGTTGTGCGGATTGCTGGTTTGTCATGGATAAGGTAATAGCGAGCAAGAAATACGGTAACCATGCAGATAGCTGAGATCACGGTGAAATGGGTGAACAAGCCGGAACCTAGTTTTACGAAAAGAGCACCTGACCCTGCGCCTAATGCCATACCAATACTGAACAAAGCGTGGAAGGATGTCATAATTGGTTTATTCAGTTGTTTCTCCACCATCACGGCTTGAGAATTCATGGCAACGTCCAACATTCCTGCTGAAATGCCCATGATAAAAAAAAGGAATGCCAACCCCAAAATTGAGGGCATCAAAGAGATCAGTGGTATAAGGGAACAATAGAAGAATGCACCAAAAATCGTGATCCTACGACTGCCATTGCGGATAATTAACCAGCCAGTAAACGGCATAGCCAATAGCGCGCCAACAGAAGATGAGAGCAACACAAGACCAACAACTCCATTGTCAATCGAAAACAGCTCTTGGATCTTCGGGAGCCGGGAAAAATAATTTGCGTGGACAAATCCGTTCAAAAAGAAAGTTATATTAACTGCTAATCGGGAGGGCGACACAATTCTTAAGTAAGATTGAATGTTGTTTTCTATTACTTCTTCTTGGTTGCTACTTTACTACTCATGATAGGAAGCATCGATTCTTTAATAATGCATGTCCATACGCTCGTGCGACCATCGTCCATGCGAGTCCAAATTGGAACAATGATGCCATCGTGTGCATCGATGTTCGTGTAATCGCCAAAGAACTTAGTCGCATCGGGCACAAAAGCGTTTTCACTTATCTTCACTTCTTCAAACGTGTTCCCACCATCTACGGAATACGAGAGGTAAACATCGGTTCGGTCATCGTTATAATTTCTCCTGTCGTAATAAACAATATACACATGTCCATTGGTTTGGTCGACCGAAATCCAAGGCAAAAACTGATGGGTACGGGTCGAATCTTTATTTATTCGGAGCGGTTTTGACCAATAGTCTCCGCGATTACGCGATCGCATGAGCCAGATGTCGGTATCATCAATTCCGTTTTTTTGATCAGAATAAAGCAAATAAAGTGTTCCCTTAAATCGAGTAGTGCTGTTATCAAGAGCCAGAACTGGCAACCCGTTGCTGCGTTGAACCCCAGGGATGTCTAATGTCCATCCACCTTGTTGCTTGCCAATTAAAAGATCACTTTTAAGCCAATTTTTACCTTCATCATAGGAGCGATCAAAGTAAAGGTTGCCGCGGTTGGCCCAGGCCACATAGATTTTTCCATCGAAGCCGATTACTGGTGATGCCCCTTCGGCTGTAAAATCATCATCGAGGCAATCGCCTGGCGATTCATTGAGTTGAACAGGTTTTGACCAATGGCTACCGTTCAGGGATTTACTGAATAAAATGTTTGATTGGCAATTTGGGTCTTTGCTTCCGTACTTGTCAAATTGTGTCCACGTGACGCACATGAAATTTTTCTTAGGATGCACGGCTGGCCAAGGTTTGTCCTGATCGGCAGGTGGATTGTTTCCGATCGATTCCCCATCAGACCAACTGTTCCCCTCGTCAACCGATTGCTGGCAAACGATCCGATCGAGCCAGGCAGTATCGCTTTGTCCTTTGCCACTGGGATCTGCCAGGTGGAAATAAAACAAATTTCCTTTTGAATTAGAGATGAGAGCAGGGTCTCCATAAACGCCATATGGCGACTCTAATTTTTTTTCTTTCCAGGTGACGCCACCGTCATCGGTGCTGACCATTCTATCCAAAACAATCCCAGCAACAATATTCTGTGGGTTACTTCTATTAATTGCGATGGAGGGCTCCACGGGAGGATAACGACCTTCCACCTCTTCGGCTAGCTTGATATTTTTAAATTGCCCGAAAGAACAGAACGATAAGAGCGCAAAGAAAAAAATGATAAAGAACTTTCTCATCCTAAGTAAATTAAAAAAATCCCTCCAACGTTAAGACCATTCTTACAGGTAGTGTTCATGCTTCAAAAACTCCACCCAATGGGTATAGCCAGAAGGATTTAAATGGAGACCATCACCCGAATACTTTGCATCCATCCGTCCTTCAGAATCAAGAAATTGACTGTACAAGTCAACATACGTGAACCTCATTTTATCGGCATATTTTTTTAATTGCCCGTTGATGGCTGTGATATGCTCACTCTTCCCCACAAAATTTTTATTCAGGTTTTTGAACGATTCATTGGTTGGTAAAATGCTTTGCACGTAAATCGTGGTCTTGGGCGAACCGCTCCTGATTCTCCCAATAAGGTTAAAAATATTTTCGATAATCACTTCATCGGGTGTATTGCGGGAAAGGTCGTTGACCCCGATAAGCAAAAACAATTTGTTGGGTTTTCGATCTGTGATGTCCTTTAGGCGATGAAATACGCCAAAGGTCACATCACCCGAAATGCCCCTGTTTATTACGGTAGTATCTTTTAAGAGTATTTTCCAGTTGCCTCCTTCGGTAATGCTGTTGCCTACCATCATTATTTTGCCCGTTACAATCGGTTGTTTCTTAAATTCTTCGTAGCGCGTAGCGTAATGCTCTGGCATGTTGGGGAGTGTGTCGTAGGTTTTGGTTTGTGCTTTGGCTCCCAGGAAAAGAAGCAAGCAGAAGGGTAAGACGATAAACTTCATAAAACATTAATTTTTTAAAAGTAGGCATCAAAGTTCAGATAAACCAGAGCCGCTTTGTTACTGGTTTAAATTTACAACTAAGTGCTTATCCGTTTGACCTTATCTTGCAATTATCGGTAAATAAATTTTATTGGCGTTTTTGTATTTCACAAATCATCCCTATTATTGCGCCATAAATGCAATAACTAAATGGGAAGGGGAGACAAAAAGTCAAAAAAAGGTAAACGTACCATTGGTTCGTTCGGAAATTCAAGGCTAAAGAAGAAGATCAAAGCCAGGCTAAAACGCACAGCAAGTAAAAAAGCTGCAGTGGCAGTGGGCGAGGTAGCCAAACCGAAGGCCCGTAAAGTGGCTAAAAAGAAAGAAGAATAGAGATGATTAATATTTCAACTAATGCATGGTGGTGGCACAGGTCGATATCCGATCGGTGCTTTGTTGTGCTTTATTGAAAAATAATAAACAATTTTCTTGAGAGCCTGCCCCGATCAACGGTGCAGGTTTTTTTATTTTTAAATAATACCAGAAATTAAAAGATGAACTACAAATTACATACCCACGGCAAAAAACTGTTGGCCGATACGCTCACCCCGGTGAATATCTACCTGAAGTTACGCGATGTTTTTGCCGGATCCATTTTGTTGGAAAGTTCAGACTATCACGGAAACGAAAACAGTTTATCCTTTATTTGCTGTGAACCGATCGCCTCGTTTGTCGTTCAAAATGATAAATTGAATACCCGCTACCCCGATGGCGCTGCTCAGGAAATTAGGCTCAACGCAGAGAAAAAAAATCTTCCTGAATTGTTAGAACAATTTAAAAATTCATTTACGGTAGACTCTTCTGATCCGCGCGTACAATCATTGGGGTTGTTTGGCTACACTTCCTACGATGCCGTACGGTATTTTGAGGATGTAAAAGTCAACACTTCGGGGTCTTTAATTCCGGATATGGTGTACAAGCTCTATCGTTTTGTAATTATTGTCGATCATTTTCATAATGAACTACAGCTTCTGGAATTTAACTATGGGGACGGAGAACGAGGTATTGACCGTGTGGGGCAAATTATTTTTAGTAACCGCTTTTCAACTTTTCATTTCAAAATGACCAGCACAGAAAGCACGAATTATTCGGATCAGGAGTTTTTGGATATCATTGAAAAAGGCAAGCAACATTGCTATCGGGGCGATGTGTTTCAGATTGTTTTGTCCAGAAGATTTTCCAACACTTTTAAAGGCGATGAGTTTAACGTGTACCGCGCTTTGCGGTCGATTAATCCATCGCCCTATCTTTTTTATTTTGATTATGGAAACTTCAAACTGTTTGGCTCCTCGCCTGAAGCTCAACTGGAGGTGAAGAAATCGCATGCTTACATTTATCCCATTGCCGGGACTTTCAGGAGAAGTGGCAACGATCAGGAAGATGCTGCCCTTGCGGCCAAACTTTCGGCTGATGAAAAGGAGAACGCGGAGCACGTGATGTTGGTAGATCTCGCTCGCAATGACATGAGCCGTAATGCCGAACAAGTGAAAGTTGAAGTGTTTAAAGAAATTCAGTATTATTCGCACGTGATACATCTTGTTTCAAAAGTATCGGGGCGCCTAACGGAAGAATCGTCAACGGTTCAATTGCTGGCAGATACTTTTCCGGCTGGCACACTTTCCGGAGCACCCAAAGTAATGGCCATGAATTTGATCAGCAAGTATGAAAATGTGAGTCGCGGTTTTTATGGAGGCGCTATCGGGTTAATCAGTTTCGATGGCTCATTAAATAAAGCAATTATGATTCGAACATTTCTCAGCAAAAACAATCAATTGATTTACCAGGCTGGAGCCGGGATCGTCTCGAAGTCTGACAATGAAAGTGAACTACAGGAAGTAAACAATAAACTAGAGGCGTTGCGAAAGGCAATTCTTTTGGCTGAAACTATTTAAAAGACTGAATTAATTCCAAAATGAAAATACTAGTACTCGATAATTACGATTCGTTCACCTACAACCTGGTACACATTATCCGTGCGCTGGGCCATCGACCGGAAATTTTCCGCAACGATAAAATTTCCCTTGAGGATGTTGGCGCGTATGATAAAATTTTGCTTTCCCCTGGTCCAGGAATACCTGATGAAGCGGGAATAATGAAGCAAGTAGTCGAAAAATACGGTCCTACGAAGAGTATTCTTGGTATTTGTCTCGGCCACCAAGGTATTGGCGAAGTATATGGCGCAAAACTTTATAACATCCCTAATGTTTTGCATGGTGTCACGTCTATGGCGAACGTTATTGACAAATCCGAAAAAATTTTTGATAACGTGCCTGAATCATTTCAATGCACGCATTATCATTCTTGGGCAGTGGTTCCGGAAACGGTTAACAGCAATCTTAAAATTACGGCCACTAACAAAGATGGTTTGGTCATGGGGTTAAGGCATAAAAAATATGACGTCCGTGGATTGCAATTTCATCCCGAATCGGTGATGACATTGGTGGGACCGAAAATTATTGAAAATTGGCTGAGGGTTAGTTAACCGTTATTAGATTAACTGAAAACAAAATACCAATTAACGAATAACCGATAACGATTAACAAACTATGAAGCAACTATTAACGGACTTAATCGGTCACCAGTCGCTGGATAAAAAAACAGCACACCAGGTTTTAATGGACCTGACTTCGGGGAAGTTTAATCCTAGTCAGATTTCATCCTTCATGACGGTTTACATGATGCGTGGCATTACCGTGGAAGAGTTGGCTGGCTTTCGCGATGCGATGTTGGAACTTTGTATTCCGATGCGGTTTGATGAACCTGTGATGGATCTCTGTGGAACTGGCGGTGACGCAAAAAACACCTTCAACATATCCACACTCTCGTCTTTTGTGGTGGCCGCTGCGGGACAGCCCGTTGCCAAGCATGGAAACTATGGAGTGTCCTCTTTGTCAGGCTCCTCCAATATTTTGGAATACTTTGGTTATAAGTTCACTAACGATAAAGATGAATTGAAGCGCAGCCTTGATCGAGCTAACATTTGCTTCATGCACGCTCCATTGTTCCATCCCGCGATGAAGAATGTTGCGCCCATTCGCAAAGAGCTTGGTGTAAAAACTTTTTTCAATATGCTCGGGCCAATGGTGAACCCAGCTTTTCCTACGCGGCAATTGGTGGGTGTCTTCAGTTTAGAGTTGGCGAGACAATACGGGTACTTGTATCAGCAAACAGATAAGGACTTTGTGATCCTGCATTCCACATCAGGTTATGATGAGATTTCTTTAACTGGATCGTTCAAATATTTTTATAACGGAGGCGAATCACTTCTTGAACCAGAAGATTTAGGATTACCCAGATTAACGGCACTTGATTTGGCAGGCGGTAATTCCATGGATGAATCCGCTAAAATTTTTATGAATGTATTGGAAGGAAAAGGAACAACAGCCCAGAACTCAGTTGTTATTGCCAATGCAGGCATGGCTTTGTTTTGTGGAAATCAAAAAGAAGGGCTTACTTCCGCGTTATCGAAAGCGAAAGAAGCACTGGAATCGGGAAGAGCATTGAGGGCTTTTAAGAAATTACTGGAGTAGAAAGATGCTGGTCACTGGATTCTGGTAATTTGGAACTGATTTTAAGTCTTGAACTTTGAATTTGAAATTGTATATGAATAATATTCTTGAAAAAATAGTTGAGCAAAAGCAAAAGGAAGTAGCGGAGCGAAAGAGTTTGTATCCGGTTAAGTTATTGGAGCAAAGTATATTTTTCTCATCCCCAACGGTTTCGCTAAAGAAATACGTGCAACGCAAAGATAAGTCGGGCATTATTGCGGAGATCAAACGCAAGTCACCCTCGAAAGGAATAATTAATCCACATGTTTCGATTGAACGAATTTCGATTGGTTATATGCAGGCCGGTGCCAGTGCCATTTCGGTGCTCACCGACAAAGAATTTTTCGGAGGGAGTAATGAAGACTTGATGGTGGCTAGAAAATTCAATTACTGCCCCATTTTGCGAAAGGACTTTACGATTGATGAATATCAGATCATCGAAGCTAAATCAATTGGTGCGGATGCCATTCTTCTAATTGCGGCTATTTTGCAACCCGAGAAGATAAAGGAATTGAGTGCGTTCGCGCATTCTTTAGGACTGGAAGTTTTGCTAGAGGTGCATTCGTCTGAAGAACTGCACCCACACTTGTTTCCCGAAGTGGATTTGATTGGTGTGAACAATCGTGATTTGAAAAGTTTTAGGGTAAGCATAGAGGTTTCGAAAAGGTTGGCTGAATTGATTCCCAAAGAGGCTGTGAAAGTGTCAGAAAGCGGAATCAGTTTGCCCGAGACCATTGTGGAATTGCGGAAATATGGATACCAAGGGTTTTTGATGGGCGAAAATTTTATGAAACACAGCAGGCCTGAAGTAGCTGCCAAAGAATTTATTTTAAAGTTGAATGCACTCTAGTGAAACTAAAACTTAAAATATGTGGGATGCGCAATCCCGAAAACATCATGGAGGTGGCCGCCTTAAGCCCGGATTATATGGGGTTTATCTTTTATGAAAAGTCAAAACGATTTGTTGGCGAAGATTTCATGATCCCAAATACTTTTCCAGAAAGGATCAACCGCGTTGGTGTTTTTGTTAATGAAGATACTAAGAAAATATTGAAAAAGGTTGATCAATACCAATTGGACTATGTTCAATTACATGGAGGTGAGTCGGTCGATCAGTGTAAGGCACTAGTAGAAAATGGAATAGGTGTGATTAAAGTTTTTTCCGTAGATGATGAATTTGATTTTACACCGACTATGTCATTTGCCGCTTACGTTGATTTCTTTTTGTTTGACACTAAAACTGACGACTACGGGGGCTCCGGTAAATCATTTGACTGGAATTTATTGGATAAATATGACCAGCAGATTCCTTTTTTTCTTAGCGGGGGTTTGTCTTTGGAAAATATCGCCTCTGTACTAAAATTCGAAAATCTGAACCTACATTCATTAGATATTAACAGCGGTGTTGAGTTGTCGCCAGGAGTAAAAAGTGTAGATAAAATTAGGTCAGTAGTAAGTATTCTATATCCTTAATTCCAATTTTTTATGCAATATACAGTCAACGAACAAGGTTACTACGGAAAATTCGGAGGAGCTTTTATTCCTGAAATGCTTTATCCCAATGTAGAAGAGTTGAGGATCAATTATTTATCGATCATCCAATCGCCCGACTTTAAAAAGGAATTTGATCACCTGCTAAAGACGTATGTTGGGCGGCCAACTCCGCTTTTCTTCGCTCAACGGCTTTCGGATAAATACAAGTCAAAAATTTACTTGAAACGTGAAGACCTTTGTCATACAGGTGCGCATAAAATTAACAACACCATTGGTCAGATACTTTTGGCAAAGCGTTTAGGCAAACAAAAAATAATAGCTGAAACGGGAGCGGGGCAACATGGCGTGGCCACAGCTACGGTTTGCGCGTTGATGGGCATGGAGTGTGTGGTTTACATGGGGCAGTTGGATATTGATAGACAACGACCAAATGTGGAACGCATGCGGATTCTGGGAGCAAAAGTTGTGGCCGCTACTTCCGGAAACATGACGCTGAAAGATGCAACAAACGAGGCAATGCGTCATTGGATTAGTCACCCAACGGATACACATTATATCATCGGATCTGTGGTTGGCCCTCATCCCTATCCCGATATGGTAAGCCGATTTCAATCGGTGATTAGCGAAGAAATGAAAGGTCAATTAACTCAAGAAATCGGAAATCCTTTTCCTGATTATGTGATCGCTTGCGTGGGTGGTGGCAGCAATGCCGCGGGTGCCTTCTATCATTTTTTGGAAGACGAGCATGTGAAGTTGATTGGTGTGGAGGCTGCCGGATTGGGAGTAGACTCAGGCGAGTCGGCTGCAACAACGGTACTGGGCAAAATTGGAATTTTGCACGGAAGTAAATCCTTACTCATGCAAACAGCCGATGGGCAAGTTGTTGAACCCTATTCAATTTCGGCAGGACTGGACTATCCGGGAATAGGCCCATTGCATGCGCATCTTTTTGAAACAGGTCGTGTACAATTTTTGAATGCAACCGATGACGAGGCGATGAAGGCTGGAATTGAATTAAGTCGCCTGGAAGGAATTATTGCAGCGATTGAAAGTGCACATGCTATCGCTGCCATCAGTCAGCTCGATTTGGATGCAGACGATGTGGTGGTCGTTAATCTCTCTGGGCGAGGGGATAAGGATTTGGAAACGTATATCAAGTGGGGAAAATATTAAGAATTGGATGCTGGTAACTGGATTCTGGATGCTACAAATTGGATTCCTGATACTGGATTCTGGTTACTCGATGTTGGATAATTAAACTTGGAATAATTTTATAAAATGGAAAATAGGATCAATCAACTCTTCCTTAAAAAGAAAAAAAATATTTTGTCTGTGTACTACACGGCCGGATATCCAAAATTGACGGACACTACGCTTATCGCGGAAGCATTGGAAGAAGCAGGTGTGGATATTATTGAAATCGGGATTCCATTTTCTGATCCGGTCGCTGATGGCTCGGTAATTCAGGCAAGCAATAAAGTAGCACTTGATAATGGAATGACGGTGAAATTGCTTTTGGAGCAGGTAAGTGAAATAAGAAAGAAAGTAAAACTTCCGATTATCCTTATGGGTTATCTCAACCCTGTTCTTCAGTATAGAATGGAAAAGTTTTGCAAAGAAGCCACAGCAGCAGGGGTCGATGGAATGATCCTTCCTGATTTGCCACTTTATGAATATGAAAACGAATACAAAAAGCTATTTGTAAAGAACGGACTAAAAAATATTTTTCTTGTTTCGCCCACCACCTCAGACGAGCGAATTGGATTGATCGACCAGGCTACCGATAGCTTTATCTATGCCGTGTCTTCATCCAGTACCACGGGTGCAAAAATAGACTTCTCAGAAGATCAGAAGGAATATTTCGAAAAGTTAGTGAACATGAAATTGAAAAACCCATTTCTTATTGGTTTTGGAATTTCAAATCATGCCACATTCAAGAACGCGTGCAACTACGGTGCGGGTGCCATCGTTGGAAGTGCATTCATCCAACTTTTGTCATCAGCCAAAGATTTGCAATCTGAAATCAGAAACTTTATCATCACTTTAAGGAATGAATGATAAACGTAAAAGACTTAAGCCCGATTTTTAACTTTCAACCTTGAACTTTTAACTCTTTCCCATGATCATCCAACTCTCCGAACAAATTACTGCAACCCAAAGAGAAACAATAATTTCTTGCGTTCTTAAATTGGGCTATAAACCGAATGATGTAACAACTCAGAAGGGAAGATACATTGTGGGTATCGGTAAAAAAGAATTTGATATTCGAATGTTGGGTAGCATGCCGGGCATTGTGGACATCCATCGGGTGTCAGATGATTACAAGTTTGTTTCAAATAAATGGAAGGTAAATAGAACGGTTATTGACTTAGGCGATGGTGTGCTTATTGGCGATGGTTCACTGGCAATCATGGCTGGGCCGTGTTCAATCGAAAATGAAAAGCAAATTGAAGATACCATCAATCATCTGAAAGAAAATGGAGTAGGGATTATGCGCGGTGGTGTATTCAAGCCGAGGAGTTCACCTTATGCCTTTCGTGGTTTAGGTATTGATGGGTTGAAGCTCTGGTATTCATTGGCCAGAAAGGCTGGGATTAAGATTGTGAGTGAGGTGATGCAGGTAAGTCAGATTGAAGAAATGGTTGACTATGTGGATATTTTTCAAGTAGGCGCCCGGAATACCCAGAATTTTAATCTTCTGGATGAACTCGGAAAGGTTGATAAACCAGTCATGATCAAGCGTGGAATATCGGGAACGATTGATGAGTTGTTGTCATCTGCCGAGTATGTTTTTTCTGCAGGCAATGAAAAGCTCATGCTCTGCGAACGGGGCATCCGCACGTACGAAAGAGCAAGCCGAAATACATTCGACATTAATGCCATCCCGATATTAAAAGAAAAGACCCACTTGCCCATCATTGCAGACCCATCACATGGTGTCGGCATAAGGGAATATGTGGAACCTGTAGCCTTAGCTGCTGCAGTGGCGGGAGCCGATGGCATTATTTACGAAACCCACCAAAAACCGGAAGAGGCATTTAGCGATGGTCAGCAGACGCTGGATTTTGCTGAGTCGGCTAGAATGATTCAGAAATTAAATAAAGTACGGCAACTTCTAACCTCATATTAACCAAATACCTTAAATCCAAGGATCATTTGTTAAAAGCATCTTCGTGTGGTGAAGAAAATGCAAAGATCAAAACCTTAAATGGGATTATTTGGATGGAGATTGGTGATGGGATGGCTGCATACCAATCATTTAAGGCAGCAACAGAATTGGATGAAGGTTTTGAGGCACCTAAAACGATTTTAAAGGCCTATTTCAATGAGCACAGCAAATCGCAATCATTAGCCACCATTGACCGAGGAGGTATTGACGCCCCCATGATTTTGCTGAGTCATCAAGGCCTATCTGGAAATTGACCAACTTGCAAAATGCCATTTTGGCCTTTTAAATTTTGTAATAAAGAAATGTATCTTTGAACTATGATAGTAGAAAGAACAGATACGGAAATTATTTTTAGACTTCCTACCTCCACGGACACGAAAGGACTTCAGGAAATCTACAATTACTTGAAATTTAAAGAATTAGTAAAGGGCAGCACCGCAACAGAGAATGAGGCCAATCTTTTGGCCGCGGAGTCGAAAAAAAATTGGTGGACTGAAAACAAAAACCGTTTTATAAAGTGAAGATTGGGGTGGATACCAACATTGTATTCAGTTCTTTACTGAATGTAGAAAGTCAAATCCACAACATCCTTTTTTACTCTAATGGAATCTTTGATTTTTATACTCCAGAATTGATGGTGGGCGAATTGGAGAGATATTCCAATAAGATTTCCCTGCTTTCAAAAATGGATTCATCTCGATTGGCTGAAGCAAAACATAGACTTTTTAGATGTATTAATTTAATATCTGAAAATCTTGTAGCTGAATTAAATAGGCAAGAAGCCCTTCACCTTACCAAAGACATAGATGAAGATGACACACCCTTCGTGGCGCTAGCTATGCAACTACAATGTCCGCTCTGGACAGGCGACAAAAAACTGGTAGAAAGAGTCAAGGAGAAAGGATTTTTATCGATTGTGACGACCAAATACTTAGCCGAATTAAAAGAACGTATTTCTCTTTAACTTTATTGGTTACCCTAAAATATTCCAAGCAGATTTGCGTCACCAAGTTATATCCATTCATGTTCACTTCTACTTATTTTATTTATGCCCGATGTTGTACTACTTTCAGAGCAATTAACCAAAACCTATTCTTCTGCTGACAAGAAATTAACCGTATTGGATCAAGTTTCTTTTCAGGCCGAGCAAGGCACGAGCCTTTCAATAATCGGCCCGTCGGGTAGCGGCAAAACGACCTTGCTTGGATTGTGCGCGGGGCTAGATGTACCCACCAGTGGGTCAATTTCTTTGATGGGCTTTAAGCTCAATGCCATGAGTGAAGACGATCGGGCGTATGTCAGAAACCAGTTTGTTGGTTTTGTCTTTCAAAATTTCCAGTTGCTTTCAACGCTTACCGCGTTGGAGAATGTAATGGTGCCGCTTGAACTCCGCGGAGAAAAAAATATAGCGAACAAGGCCAAAGCACTGCTTGCGAGAGTGGGGTTGGCCGATCGCTTGCATCATTATCCCTCACAGCTTTCGGGTGGAGAGCAACAACGGGTAGCGATTGCAAGGGCTTTTATTGCCGCGCCAAGGATTTTGTTTGCCGATGAACCAACAGGAAACTTGGATGAAGAAAATGCACAACAAGTGGTTGACCTACTTTTTGAGATGAACCGACAGGAAAAAACAACTTTGGTTTTGGTGACCCATAACCTTGAACTGGCTCAAAAGACAGAGCGTATTTTACAGATGAAAGGCGGACACTTGATTCAAGATTCAAAACTGAAAAATCAAAATTGAACAGAAACTAAGTTTTGAATTTTGAATCTCTAATTTGTAATTAAATATGCTCGAATACACCATCAAGATAAAGCGAAAGACCAAGAATATTTTCCGTGATCCGTGGGTTTGGAAAATGGCATGGCGCGATGGTCGTCATAATTTTTCGCGGCTGTTTCTTTTCATGGCTTCGCTGGTTACAGGGATTGCTGCGGTGGTCGCCATCAGTTCACTCAACTATTCGCTACAAGATGAGTTGGATCGGAATGCTAAGGAATTGATTGGGGCGGACTTGGTTATCAATGGCAATAAAAAATTTGATACGGCCTGGACCAACCTTCTTGACAAGGCCAAGGTAACGATCGCCAAAGATGCCGACATGGCTTCGATGGTGATGTTCATGAACACCGGCAATTCGCGTTTGGTAAAAGTGACTGGACTGGAAGGCTCTTTTCCGTTTTACGGTCAGATGGTAACGCAGCCTGCCGATGCGTATTTAAAAGTTCAGGGAGGTAATTACGTGATGTTGGATGAAACGCTGGCTACACAATATGAAGTGAGCTCGAATGATTCCATCAAGGTGGGAAACAAAATATTTATTGTGGCCGGGGTGGTCACCAAAATTCCGGGTGGGGGAGGACTTACCTCCACGCTGGCACCAGCAGTTTATGTTTCTTTAAAATCGCTGGATTCCACCGGACTCGTTCAATTTGGAAGCCGCATTGGATACAGTATTTATGTGAAGACCAAATCGGAGAAGGAGACCCAAAAATTGATAGAGCAAGTGAAGCCATTGGCAAAGAAGTTAGGTAATTCAATTGAAACGGTAGAGCGAAGAAAGGAGCAACTGGGAAGAAGTTTTAGTTTGGTGTATCGGTTTTTTTCGTTGCTCGCTTTTGTGGCCCTGATTTTAGGCTGTATAGGGGTCGCCAGCTCAGTTCACATTTATGCGCGAGAAAAGCGGGAAGAGGTGGCCATGTTGCGTTGCATTGGCTCTTCGGGTTGGCAGGCCTTCAATATTTATTTTATTCAGGTTTTTATATTAGGGATTATTGGCAGCCTTATCGGTGCTCTTTTAGGTGTTGCCATTCACCAGATTATTCCAATTGTTTTTAAAGAATATTTGCCAGGTGACATTCAATTTTTTGTCTCGTTGCGTGCCATGGGGGAAGGGATTTTGATTGGCACAATCGTATCGGTATTATTTACCTTATTGCCCTTAGTTTCAGTTCGGTTCGTACCTCCTCTCGCGGTGCTAAGAGCGGATTTTATCCCAGGCCGGATTTTTTCTAAAACGCGGATCACAGCAATCGCATTGATCGTTCTGTTTCCAATTTTGACAGCTGCTTACCAAACCAAAAGTTTTATCACAGCAGGAATTTTCTCAGGCGGCATCGCGGTAGCTTTGGGGTGTTTGGTATTGGTGGCAGGTGGGCTTCTCTATTTGGTGAGAGAGTTTTTCCCTTCTAATGCATCTTTTATTTTTCGCCATGCCCTTTCCAACTTGTTTCGTCCCAATAACCAAACACGGATGTTGATGGTTACGATTGGGTTAGGGGCATTCATAATTTCAGTATTAAATATCATTGAAGGAAGTTTATTAAATCAGGTTGAGTTTAAAGGAAATAAGAATCAATCGAATACCATCTTGTTTGATATTCAGCCCAACCAAAAGGAAGGGGTGATAAAATTGACTGAAGAAAATAAATTGCCGATTAATCAGATTGTGCCAATCATTACCTGTCGACTTAGCGAGCTTAAAGGCCGCACTGTCGAAGTCATTCAAAAAGACACGACAACTATTCCGGATTGGGCGTTGACCCGCGAGTATCGGGTAACCTATCGTGACAGCCTTACCGCATCAGAAGAATTGATGAGTGGCAAGCTTCAATATTTTGTAAAAGGTAGAATACGCGATTCTGTTTTCGTTACCATTTCCGAACAGATGCATGAAACCCTTCGCGCAGGAGTGGGGGATTCACTGGTATTCGATGTGCAAGGAGTGCCCATCAAGGTTTTCATAAGCGGCATACGAAAAGTAGATTGGCCCAAAGATCCCCCCAATTTTATTTTTGTCTTTCCAAAAGAAATCCTCTCCAATGCGCCTCAAATATGGGTTGCTGCCACGCGGGTGGAAGATCCTAAAGTAGCTTCGAAATTTCAGCGCGAGTTAGTCACGAACTTCCCGAATGTCTCTTTGATTGACTTACGATTGATCCTGAGTACCGTCAACGAGCTGTTTAGAAAAATTGGTTTGGTCGTTCGGTTTCTCGCCCTCTTTAGCGTGGTCACTGGGTTGGTGGTGTTAGCAGGTGCTGTGATCAATAGTAAATTTGTTCGCATTAAAGAAAATGTTTTGTTGCGCACGTTAGGTGCACGCACGAATCAAATCGTAAAAATTACTTTAGTTGAATATGGGTATTTAGGATTGTTTAGCTCGATTACCTCCTTGGTGCTGGCGTTTGGTGGGGGATGGCTGCTGACCAAATTTTTCTTTGAAGTAAAGCTGGCCGCGAATTATTCAGAGCTGCTTATCATTAGCTCTGGCGTAGTAGTGCTTACTGTATTTATTGGCTGGTTGAATTCAAGGGAAGTAATCAACACATCGCCATTGGAAGCATTGCGGAAGGAAGGGGGGAATTAAAAAATTACAAATTCAAAATTCAAGATTGAACATCTCAGGTCAGTTTTGAATTTTGAACCTTGAATTTTGAATTGGATCACTTCCAATTCCCTGGATCAAGCCTCCAGCTTTTTACATGGTTCAACTGATCAGCATCAAGGTATTTTTTCTCCACGGCTTCCTTTAGCAAATAGTTGAAATCGCTTAGGCATATCAACGGGATTTTTGCTTCGGTGAAATTCTTTTCGGCCAGCTCAAAACCATAAGTAAATATGGCGACCATTCCAATGACATTGAATCCTGCCTCACTCATCGCCTGGGCTGCTTTTAACGAACTTCCGCCTGTGGAGATTAAATCTTCTACCAGTACTACCTTCTTCCCTTTCTCGATTTTCCCTTCGATCAAGTTGCCCATCCCATGCTCCTTAGGTTTTGGGCGCACATAAACAAAAGGTAAATTCAAAAGGTCGGCCACTAATGCACCTTGCGGTATGCCCGCGGTGGCCACCCCAGCAATGCACTCCACGTGTGGATAGCTTTTGCGGACGGCACTTGCCAACGCTTCTTTTATATATTTTCGTATTTCCGGATAGGATAAGGCCAGTCGATTATCACAATAAATAGGTGACTTCCAGCCCGAACTCCAGGTGAAAGGGGTTTTATAATTTAGTTTTATTGCCCCAATTTCAAGTAACTTGCCAGCAACATCCTGTGCGGTGGCTTCTTCTATTTTTAGTAAACTCATGCCGCAAATTATGAGGAATCGTGGAATTTTTCACTTTTATCGTTCCGGGTGTTGGTTGAATGAGAATATTTTATGTTTTTGCGTGTAATAGCAAGTCATGGATTTATTTGTTAATGATATTCCGGTTAGGATTTTGAAGCCCGGCACTGAGCCGGAGGCTGGCACGTTCAATACGGAGCTCAAGGCCACGGTCGATTCTGTCACCAAGGCCAAATTAATTAATCATGTTTGGATAAATGAAGCCAGCGTTATGGATTTGGATTTGATCCTAGATTTGATCAATTCAAAAGTACCGATGCACCTCCTTTCCTTATCCCTTACGGTAAACGATTATGAGGCGACTAAGGCCTTTATCAAAAAGAAATTTAAGGTAGTAAAGGCTGCCGGGGGGCTAGTGCTTAAAAAGGACAAGGTGTTGATGATTTATAGGATGAAAAAATGGGATTTGCCCAAAGGAAAGAAGGAAAGTGGAGAAGGCAGTAAAGAGACTGCGGTGCGCGAGGTGGAGGAAGAATGTAATGTGGAGGTGAAGATTGGAAAAAAGATCTGTACGACCTGGCATACCTACACTATGAACAAAAACAACATGATCAAGAAAACACGGTGGTATGTGATGGATTTAGTGGATGACTCACGAAGCCGGCCTGCCATTGAAGAAGATATTGAAGAACTCCGATGGATGACCCAAAAAGAAGTGTACCACGCCCTCGAAAATTCTTACCGCTCGATCCGGTTTGTTTTTGAAGAATACTACCGAAAGGAGATCGTTAAAAATTAGAGCGAATAGGGTAGAAAGGCAGATACATCGCCCTGATATCGGTGTACCTCGCGGATAATGGATGAGTTAATGGCAGCAAACTGAGGTGCCGTAATCAAAAAAACAGATTCTAATTTATTGTTCAAGTGCTTCGTGATTTGCGCGATGCTATTTTCGTACTCAAAATCGGTAGTATTTCGAAGTCCTCTTAGTAAAAAATTGGCGTTATTTTTCTTAGCGTAAGCGGCTGTTAGTTCAGCATAAGTTTGTACTTTAATCTGTGGATACATTTCAAATGTCTCGCTGATTTTGCTGATCATCAAATCAATAGGAAAATAGCGTTGGCTTTTGGTGCTGTTATAGCCTATCGCAATAATGATTTCATCAAATAATTGCAGACCTCTTAGCACGATGTCTTCATGCCCCTTAGTGAAAGGGTCAAACGATCCTGGAAAAAGGGCAATTCGCTTCATTCTGTTTCAAGCATCGAAAGGGAATAGAGATCAAAGAAGTGGTGCTCTTGAACTTCATCAAAAAGATAGCTGAATTTTAGATGATTTGGTCGCTCCCCAAAAGTTACATTGCGAATGTATTTAATAAACTCCAGATAGTGGGGTGAGTTTTTACCAATGTAACCCCACAAAACAACTTCACTAGTTTGTTGATCCATGTTAAGGCTTTGCAATACGAGCATAATGTATTTCACATAATCAGAAAACTGCTTGATAGGAAATTGATTGTAATAAATTAACTGGTTTCCTTTTCTAGAAAGGATATGTAATTTAAACCGATCAACATAAATATAAAGGACACTGTTTTCGGTGTTGTTCGGTTGTCGTAATACCCCCTCAATAAGGGATGTTGATTGATGGAAAAAGTGGTGTGCAGTGTTTTGATATATTTCGCTTAGCCATTGATAGAGATCTTCTTGAACGGCAAACACCGTAACGGATTTAAAGCCTACGTTTTCGCAATGGATAATTTTTTCTTTCGGCACATCGATGACGGCATTTAACTTTAGATAGTCGAGTGCATGTTGCGCATTGAAAAGAGAAGCAGGAACTTGACAGAATTTATTATTTTTAATACCAATTTTCACTTGTCTCCAAAAACCCGCTTTCAATATGGCATGGGCGTCAAACAGTTCTTTCAAGGCCTGAAGCAATTCAGCATGCGATTGAACATTGCCCATGGCATAATCTTCCAATGCCAGGACACGATCTTCCTTACTGTCAATTACGGCTAGTTGAAAATCTTTCGGTCCAGTTTGAATTAATAAATCGTATTGATGCAAAAGGTCTTCGTCAAAACGATCATCTTTTACTTTCTTTATTAGCTTGTATTTGGCGGTAGCAGTTTGCAAATCGATCACTTTTTAAGACCTTCCGATTTCTTGGGATTACAATAATAAAAATTTTCAAGGTTAAAGTTAGTTTTCTAGCCTGAAAAATCCCCGCTGAGCGATAATTTCTGACGGATGTCCAAGGATGCCGAAAATGCCATGAAGGCTGGCGCGGGGCAGGGCGTCAATTTCCGGCCAGCTCAAAAATCTAACATCCTTAATAATTTCCGGACTGCCAGGCTCAGGATCAGTGCCAACTTTCATCTGGCCGCTTAAGAATGAAACTTCAAAGAATAATTCGAGGGCATGTAGAGGGGGCTTAACAAATTCGCAGACAAAAAGGAAACCTTTTATTTCGATGGCTAATCCCGTTTCCTCTTCAAATTCCCGATGAAGGCAGTCGGTCGCATGCTCACCGAACTGGATGCCACCGCCCGGTGGAGACCAAAAGTTTCCAGCCGAAAGCTCCCTATGGTTCACCATTAAGATAGCCTCGTCTTTGAGGCAAATTCCACAAGCCCGAGCCCGCAGCCGATTTCCATAGAAAGATTGAACTTCATTTTCCATTTTCTCGTTCAAATAAACATTAATTCAACCTAAACTCTTTCTACCTTTAACCAATAATTGAAAAATGAAGCTTTTTATTTTTTCTGTACTTTTTTCCATGTGCGTTCCCAACTCGTCTCTTAAAGCACAGTCGACTCCGGCTGGGGCTGAAATTTCATGGGATAAAAACACCCACGATTTTGGCGATATCATTCAGGGCGAAAAGGTCGAAAAAACCTTTAAATTTAGAAACATTGGAACAGAACCATTAATAATCACCAATGTGCAAGTTACTTGCGGTTGTACAACCCCTAAAGGATGGACGCGCGACCCGATTAACCCTAATGAAAGTAGCGAAATTACAGTTCTATTTGATAGCACCAACAAAATGGGCAGACAGAATAAAGTAGTAACAATTGTCTCAAATGCAATCAGTGGAAATAATCAAATTACTTTTTCGGTCAATGTGTTGGAGAAAAAATAAATAGTAAGTGCCAAGCATTTTTTCTCTTAGTGTTTTGTGAGAATTGCATAGGTCAATAAACCCCAACCAATTAATAAGAACAGACCCCCAATTGGCGTGACCATGGCGAAGGCTGTTGTATTGGTAAGGGAGTATAAATAAAGGCTGCCGCTAAAAAGGGTTACGCCAACAAAAATTGAAAGCGATGACCACTCCATTATCGATGAGCTATTCTGACTCATCAATAATCCAATGAAAAGTAATGCAAGCGCGTGAAAAAAATGATAGCGCACGGCCAATTCATAGGTTTCTAGCCTCCCATTGCTAACCAATAAATTTTTAAGAGCGTGCGCTCCAAACGCACCCAGGGCAACGCCAAGTGTGCCCAATAAGGCACCTATTGATAAGGTTAGTCTTTGATTCATTGTTTGGTATCATTTATTTTTGTATAAAAACTTTAGCGGTTTTTTCACCTTGGTTTGTTTTCAGCCGCACCATATAAATCCCATTTTGCAAGGCCTCCAGATTAAAGTCAAGTTGATGGTCGCCCTGATCCTGGAAACCGTAATCCTGGTTTAAAATACTTCGCCCCGACATGTCCCAAACATTCATCGTAACTTGGGAATTGCCGGGCAAGGAATAGATTACATTGAACTTTCCGTCTGATGGATTTGGAAAAAGGGTAAATGAACCCACGACTGGAGCGGGTTCTGTTCCTGTTGGTACTTGTTGGATGAAGAGATTGTCTACCGACCAACCCCAGGCGGTACTTGATTCTTTTGTGGCATGCAGCCTAAACCTGATCAACAAAGTGTCGCCAATGGCAAATTTATTTTTAAGATCGAACGTTTCGCTTACATTCATCGCTGGAGTGCCACTTTGCGCAGTGTTGTATGTGGCAAGCCAGTTAGCATTTGCAGAGGCATTGTATCCGTTTGCTATCGGAATCCAAGTAACCCCATCTTTTGTTCCTTCGGCTACGACATAATCGTTGAACGAGGGCTGGCCGAAAACTGAACCTGTTGTTCCGGGAACAATGATCGCTACGTCTTGATAGGATATGGATGTGTTGCTTCCAGAAGAAACAATAATCGGGACTAGCAAGGTGCCAGATGCGTCTTGATTAAGGGTATAATTGTGGGGACTTTGAATGCTTAAGTTGGGAGCACCGAAGGCCTGCAAAGAAAGCCCATTTAAATAGAAATTATTAGATGTTATAAAGTAGTCGAAATACTGTTGTTGATACGGTTTTAAAGTCAGATTTATACCCGTTGTTGCAAGTGAATAAATTGGAGCGTCTCCTTTGTAACCAATTAACTGAATGGTTACACTTCCCAAAGGAGCACCTGCTATTTGAATATTATATACACCAGAATCAGGAGGGATAAATTTTACCGTTTGTGAACTGATGATGATCTGGACTGAATCATATCGGAAAGGTAAATGCGCCTGTAACACAAATTTGGATTGAGGTGAAGTGCCTGAATTGACGATAACTGGAACCGGATAATTCGCGTTTTGATCCACGGTAAGTTCCGCGGTCCAAATACCTCGCCCATGGGTGGCAATAACCACCTCATTATCTTGACCTTTCATTTGCCAAACGGAAACAGAACCTCCAAGAAATTCGGTATTCAGCGCCCAGCTTGCCCCACCATCCAACGATTCAATGATACCTATTTCAGTGCCTGCCCAAATAATGTTTGGATTATCAGGCCTTACGTACAAGCAATATACCGCTACATCAGGGAAGCCGGTGGTGGAGGCTGTGCCGGTTCCGAATCCACTAATGTCGGTCCAGGTTTGACCAAGGTCTTGTGTCATCAAAATTTTAGCTGTTTTAGCGAAGGAGAAAAGTGCATAGGCAATTTTCTCATTGGTGGGGTGCGTAGCAATGCCTGAAATTGTCCCTAAAGTTATGCCAGTAGGGTTAGGTACTGCATTAAACGTTTGGCCCGCGTTGGTTGAAACAAAAAGAGTGCTTCCGCCCATTCCGCTTCCGGCCCATACAATGTTGGCGTTGGCGCGCGACACTTCTACAGAGGCAAAAGAAGAAAGTCCCCACCCGGTTGTTATCGGTGTCAATGCCCAATTACCACCAAAGTTTGATGATTTCCAGACACCTTGAGATCCAACAGAATAAATAATGTCAGGTGCTTGTTTAGAACCAGCTAATTTTGAAATGAAAGGAAATTTACTTTGATCAGGGCTTTGACTGGATCCAGTACCCGTCAACGGGAAACCTGAAAAAGCAGAAGTCCAGGTTGTGCCTCCATCTAATGAACGCGAGAAATAATTGTATTCTGCTCCTCCAATCATTTGCTTGCTGTTGGTGGTGTGCCATAAAACTTCGAACCCGTCACCAGCCAATTGTGCATTGGTATTAAAATAGGTGGCGGCAGAGGAAATTGTGCCACTTGGTGTAAAGTAGGTGGAGTTGTCTTGCATTCCACCAAAATATTCTTGAGCGCCAGGTTTTTTATCGGCTCCGTAAAATTGACTGGTGTTGTAGCCATTGCCAACTTTTGTCCATTCCCCACTCGTAGTACCCGGAGAGGTGGAGGTTCCCGATAGCCATACGCCACCATCATTCGCATCCAATAGCTGAAAGGTTTTGGAAGATGTACTAATTGGAATTGGATAAATGTTATGATGATCAGGGTGTACGTTTGAATTTTTCCCATCGTAATCCCCATAGGGATCGGCCACCGAACTCACTGTACTTGAAAATTTTGTTACTGTTTGATAAGTGATTAAAATATTCGAAGAAGGTAACGCACCAGGATTCCACGTTGCACCTGCTGCAAGCTCAGGCCATATATTATACATTTCATCAAATACTTGACCTCCTTTGGTGGCAATCGATGCATTTGGTGTAGTGGCATTGTAAGGTACAGAGCTGATAAAAATATATTCCCTGCTTTGTTGTGTTGGATCAGAACTCGTTGTATTGTTCGCAAGCAAATCAAAAACCCCATTTCTGTCCTGGTCTCTAAAGGAAACCATCAATTGTTGTTTTTTGTGAAGATCCCAAACTTGAAAAGGAACGTCTACATAATCCTGGTAGGTGTAACTAGAATCGGGCACGCCTGAAGTGGAGCCAACTGGGACTAAAAACCGACAGGCTTTTTGTGTTATCCCGGGACCGAATAAAATCTGAACACTATCCTGATTGGCTGAGCTTCCTACAGCTAGAATTCCTCCTGCAGCACTAGCCCCAAAGTTCACCAGATTTAAAAATGAATTCGTATTATTTTGCTTTAAGGTATAACTTCCTGTAGTGGTAGCACTGGCGGATCCCAAAGTCACCTGAAATTCACTGACACCGCCCACATAAACCACATTTTGGTTGAAAGGACTGAAAGCAACGGTATTGTCATACCAGCCTTGAGTACTGAGGTAGTCAACCGTCTTACTATTTAAGGTTAATCCAACGAGGTACCAGGTAGCGCCTGCGTTGTTAGAGAAATATAAATCGGAATTCACTCCTGAAAGTGAGCCTTCTGCGGAAGCAGCAATATAATTTGTATTCACAGGGGAAACGGCAATCTCAACTCGGCCATTTGGAGACATACCCATATTGCTCAGGTTCCAGGTTATTCCCCCATCGGTTGATTTCAATACGCCAACGCCATATTGCGCAGCATACAAAACGGAAAAATTTCCAGGTGTTGGCCTCAAGTCTTGCACTAAGCCATTGAATACTTGTGTCCAACTGTTGCCACCATCTGTCGAATGGTAAATTCCTGAGTTTGCCGCAGCGAGCACATTGTTTGCATTTGCGGGATCAACAGTTAGGCGGTTAATACTTCCTAAAGGAACAGAATTAGGTAGCAAAGACCATGACACTCCTCGATTGGTGGTAATAAAAATCCCCCTACCATCAACACCATCTACCAATCCAAATCCTTCCCCTGTTCCTGCATAAATTATATTGTGATTGGATGAATCCATTGCTAAAGTGGTGGTAGCCAAATTGGGGATAGATGGAGTGAGCCATTGCCAACTGGAACCTGCGTCAATTGTTTTCCAAATCCCGCCACTGGCCGATCCCGCATACCATGTTTTGTTAGAGCTGTCATCCGGATCAACAATTAGCCCGCGGGTTCTACCAGGAACATTGCCAGGCCCACGTTCGGTGTAGGCACTCACTCCGTTGGCCGTGCTCTTCACACGTGCCACTGAACTTGATTTTTTTGATGAAACAACTGATTGTTGAGCTTTTTGCAGCTCTGCCCATTGATAGTTGGATGGGTAGTCTGGCTTCTTCTGGTCAGACCGGGTGCGGATACCTATCTCGTATTTTAAAAATTCGCTTGGTCCATTTTCCTTCTTTCCTTCTTCAAAATGGTTATCTACTAGACCATTTTCTAAAAGTTCTTCATTCCCTTTTTCAATTTGCGGAATTTCGTTCCATTGAATTTTATTTCTAAATACGATGCCTGTTATAAGAGCTAAAAAGAATAGCGAGGTAACGGTTAGATTTTTTTTCATGGTCAGATAAAATACGTGGTCTTTTGAGAAATGGTTGGTAGGTAAATTGAGATTGGATCAGCGGAAATAGATTTAACGATATTGTTTAACGCTATCTCTTTTGCACTACGAATTGGGCTAAATCGATCAATTTTATATTGTCATCAGGTTTAGTATTTTTTTTAACGATTCCTGGGGTACGGGTTTCCTTTAGCTCCATATCCTTAAACCAAGTAATAGATCCTCTTTCTATTTTACTGTTAACTACAATTTTCAGGTCACTTAATCGAATAACAATATAGCTTATGGATCTGTTTTCAGCAATGTAAGCCAGCGCAAACGTATTGGAAATATTTTTTTCAATATTAGCATTTGCCCCTAGCTTGGACTCTACCAAGGATTGAAGGGGTGAAGTTTGCGATTCTTTTTGAACAGAGGCTGGTGCTTTGCAACAACACAAAGTGAACAACCAAACGAGAGATAAATATTTCAACTTCCTAAAATTCATTTGTTTTGACTTATTGATGTGGTGATGTGTTGACGTGTTTAGGTTATTAATGTGTGGATGTTTTAAAGTGTTTATGTTTTGCCTACTGCTTACTCCCTACTTTTAAACCTTAAATCTGTTTGTAATGACTCATCCTCTTTCAAAAATTATTCAAAATTTAAAATTCCACATTCGAGATTTCTAAGTTCCAATTTTAAATTTGGAATCTTGAATTTGCAATTTAAATGCCTTTCATGTTTTTTGTTTCTTTTTCTTTGCAGCCGGAAAAAGTATATTATTCAAGATCAATCGGTATCCCGGTGAATTTGGGTAAAGATTAAGGTCGGTTGGTTCCTCTCCAACTTGATGTTGGTAGTCTTCAGGGTCGTGCCCTCCATAGTATGTCCAAAAGCCTTTGCCGAAAACACCATGGATATATTTGGCTTCATTGATGGCTTTTGTTTCTCCCATAATCACTACGTCTGATTTTATCAAATTCTTTTTGAACCCGGTAGTTTGACCATAAAAACCTTTAATCTGTTTAACATGGTTTTGGGTAAGCATGGTGGGGATTGGATCCCACTTGGCTGAAAACTGAAACACAGAAAAGTAATCATTGCCCTGCACTAAGCCTCGCTCAGGAAAATTATTGTCAATATCTGAAAATTCGTATCGGTATGGATCTCTTTCCAGATGGAAATTGGAGAAGGCGAGTGTGTTTTCGAAATTGAGTTTTTCCTGCGCTTGAGGGTCTGCCGGATCGCCATCATACATGTGTTCGCAAATATCCACGCCATCTGCTGCCAAGGCGATGTCAAAGGAGTCAGTAGCTGAACACATGGCGAATAAAAATCCACCGCTTGCGACAAAGGCTTTAATTCGTTTAACGACCGCGAGCTTAAGTTGGGAAACTTTCTGAAAACCAAATTTACGAGCGGTTTCTTCTGCCTCGTGTTGTGCCTCTAGGTACCAAGGCATGTTCGCATAGGTCGCATAGAATTTTCCGTACTGACCGGTAAAGTCTTCATGATGTAAATGCAGCCAATCGTATTTTGCCAAATTTTCATTAATGACTTCGTCATCGAAAATAATATCGTACGGAATTTCAGCATACGTTAACGAAAGGGTAACGGCATCGTCCCACGGCTGTTTCGACTTAGGGGAATAGACAGCAATCTTTGGAGCCTTCTCGAGTTTCATAATGTCATAATTGGAAGAAGGACTAGAAATTTCAGTGACGATAGCGTTCACCTGTGCTTCAGAAATAATTTCGTAACTAACACCCCGAACGACCAATTCATTTTGAATTTTAGGATTGTACCTGCACATAAAACTCCCCCCGCGGTAGTTGAGTAGCCAATCCACTTCGATGTCGCTTTTAATTATCCAGTAGGCGATGCCATAGGCCTTCAAATGGTTCGTTTGTGTTTCATCCATGGGTATCAAAATGGAATTACCCAGGCAAGCTTTAGAAAATAAAAATGCCGACAACAACAAAATCCTCGCACCCATCGTAAAAGCTGATTTAAAGTGTAACAAAATCATTCGAATAAAGTCTTAGCCTACAACGTATAAAGGTATAATTTTGGTTTTGCATACGCTATTAATCAACTTGGTAATCGCTAATCCAATTAAACATAGATGAATTTTATCGAAAACATAAAAGAAGGTCTTCGCTCTATTAAAGCCAATTTGCTTCGCTCTGTCCTTACCGCTCTGATTGTCGCTATTGGAATAACCTCCTTGGTTGGTATCCTTACTGCCATTGACGGAATCGAATATTCAGTAAATGAAAGCCTTTCTTCTTTAGGGGCGAACTCCTTTGATATTTATTCTAAAGACAATCGTGGGGCAGCTCAAGAAGGGGTTAAAGAAAAAGTTTATTCGCCATTATTGTTGACTGAGGCGCAGAAATTTATGGATGAATACCCCGTGGATGCGATAGTTAGTTTGTCTGCTCGCCTCACAATTCTAGCCGAAATAAAACATGGGTCTGAAAAGACCAACCCCAATGTAAATGTTATGGGCGTGAATGATGAGTACATTGTGCTGAAAGGATTGAACATTGAGGAAGGAAGGAATTTTACCCCTTTCGAGATCAGGCAAGGTGGCCATGTGGCCATTGTTGGTCATGAATTGGCAAAGACATTGTATGGGGAGGGGAAGAACCCTGTAAACACGGTTGTTTCTTTTAAAGGAATGCAGTTCAAGGTCATCGGGTTGTTAAAAGAAAAGGGTTCCCTTTCTGAAAATAATTTTGATAACATGATGCTCATCCCAATCATTGTGGCCAACCAACAGGCTGCTGGAGCTGGGTTGAATTACAGACTTAATGTAGGAATCGCTGATCCCAACCAAATGGATTTTGCTATGGGCGAAGCTACAGGGGTTATGCGAAAAATTAGGAAGGACAGGATTGGTAATGAAAATTCATTTGAATTAGAGAAAAGTGAATCACTTGCTCAAGAAATGGAAAGTATTACCAGTGGGCTGCGTTTTGCCGGATTTGGCGTTGGGTTCATCACCCTATTAGGGGCCTCAATTGCCTTGATGAACATTATGCTTGTTTCGGTTACCGAGCGCACACGCGAAGTTGGTGTTCGTAAAGCACTGGGTGCTACACCTTTACGAATTCGTCAGCAATTTGTAATCGAGGCAATTGTTGTCTGCGTATTTGGGGGAATTCTTGGAGTATTACTTGGTATCCTTATTGGGAATTTGATTTCACGAGCAATCGGGATTGAGGCTTTTGTAATTCCATGGTTGTGGATGGCCGTAGGAATGATTGTGTGTGTTGTTGTCGGTTTGCTTTCTGGGTATTACCCAGCTCACAAGGCATCAAAACTTGATCCGATTGAGTCGTTAAGGTTTGAATAGGGAGGAGG
>JADEYI010000272.1_pt1 | contig 88280 bp, 110 predicted proteins | sample 8542331 | NCBI WGS metagenome assembly JADEYI01 (sample SAMN16510988, study PRJNA670497) | mine drainage metagenome | isolation source: biofilm near Copperflume 1 | place: Germany: Marsberg coppermine Kilianstollen | collected 2018-02
TTGCAACCTGTAAAACATGCAAAGCCCATGAGGCTACTACTGTTCACGTCTTGTTAGCTCTCCGAAAACAGAGGCGAGCGTAAAGGCGGTTGAGTGACAGGGCAGGAATAGCTTGTTTCCCCGCAGGGTGAAGCAAGTCGGGAAGCAGGAGAGCTGGTCTTTTATGCATGCCTGCTATGCCTGCTATGATAGGGCGCCCCACCAAAAGGTTCTTTGGTTACTAGCAACAGGTCAGTGTAGTACTAACGCGAAAACATTCTTTCGTACGCAGGTGTGCATATTGGACGGAAACAAGTACACGTCGCGCTGTAGAGAGGCCGGAGAGCAGCGGCTGGAGATTCTCGACGAGTGCGAGGTGAGCACCCCCGCTCACCCCCGGGGCAAGACTCTGAACCTACAATGTGTCAGCTTGCCACCTGAAAGTATATGTGATTGCAGATAAGGGTACTGTGGCGGCTTTCTCAGTGTTGCCCATCTTGGACTCTAATCATAGCTGCTACTGCACTTTCCTAGACAGGGCGTGTGCTTTGACACGGCTGCTGTCAGAGGCCCTGAGTCCAGCAAAGATGCTGTTGAATTCCACCCCGTGTGCACCTCTTTGAATTCCTTTTATCCCCCGCCGTGTGGCTGCATACCAGACCAGCATCAGCAGAACAGCATCAACACCTCTTCACCGTGTTTGCCACCAGTTCCCTGCTACCAATACCTCGTGTGCCTCTTCCAGCGCCGCTGCTCTGTCAGCGGATGTCAAGCACCGCCCCAGCACCTTCTTCGGGGCTCTGCTGTGCCTTCTGGGGCCCTTTTTATCAGAAGTTGTAGTCCCAAACATAATATTTGGGCAGGACATTCCTCGAAATACCTGATCAGGCTGCTGATGAGTAACTCTGCCCAGGTGATGCGTAACCAGCGCAACGAGCCGCTGCTGGTGGCAGGGAACGCCAACAATGACGCGGAGAACCCCCAGGTCGTCCTCAAGTTCCCCCACGGCGTTCCCTCCGTGTCCCTCAGGTTAGTCACCCTCCTGTTGCATATTCTTGGAAGAATCCCGGTCTATGGTTTGGAGCCATATGGCGTCCCCTCTGTCACCATCGGGTTAGGGTTAGTAACCACCTTCCACTGCATCATCAGAGAAAGTGCAAGACTTGGAAGGCAATGCGAGCGCCATAGTTGGAGAGAAAGCTGCTTCATTGTATATCTATATATCAGATTGAATAACAATGACTAGGGAAGGTCCTCATCGCCAACATGGGGAGATAGCGAACATGGCTTATGTGTTGTTGTAGTAATGAGAAAGAGGTTCATCCTTAGCCAAAGCCTCACACGTGCTGTGGCATGGGCTAGCCCTTAGAAAAAAAAAACGCCATAGTGGTGTTGAGCTACTGTAGCTGACCTTTGAGGTCCATCCATCCATCGCTGTCCTTCACCTGCCCTTTGATAGCAGAGCCAATTGTTGCAGTCGAAGCGCATTAATATTATTATTATTACACGCCTATCCAAGCCAATTAGGCTTAGGTGCGTCGCAGCAGCGTTTCTATGACAGCCTTCCAACTCGGCCTATCTTGGCACCTTCTCCTCCATGTCGAAGCGCACGCATTGCGCATAATCAACTTTGTACTCCTGCATGCATCAGGTAAAAGTCAGTCCTGGTCTGCGCAGGGACATGAAGGTGACGGAGAGCAGCGAGTCGGTGCTCGCCGGCACCAAGCGGCCGCCGTTCCGCCTCGTCTGCCGAGCTCTGTCGGCCTCGGGAGTGCGCTTGCCGATCCGGCCGGTCGTCTCCGAGGAGTTTGTGGTGCGTGTCATGTCATTTCTCAGATGCCAGGAAACCTTTTGTGCCGCTTCCCCTCTTTTTGGCCTGCTGTTGGTGTCAGGTATGCATCAGCACAGATATTTGCACAGGTTTTGTATACGTCTCTTCTTTCCACATATTTTGAAATGACATACTTGTCCGCATATGCAGAGTAGAACAAAGCACTGTGTCACCCTGTCAGCACAGATGGAAGGGTCAGTGTTATTGTTGCATTGCACCAGTCAAAATATGGCAACTTTTATGTGTGCTATCAGTGTCCGTATCTTCATTTCATTGCATGGGCTGACGGGAACGCCGCGTGCCGGGCGCGCAGGTGGTGACTAAGCGCACGAAGAACCTGAAGAAGCAGGAGATCCCGTCGCTGGACGACCCCATTTCAAAGCTGAACCACATCGGCAAGGAGACGGTTAAGAAACTCAACGAGCTCAAGACCAGCGCCGATGAGGCCCAGCTTCAGCTGCCCATCCCGCCGGAGCTGTACCGGTGAGGGTTTTGATGGGTCTTTGTTAACTCGCCTTAGGGTTCTGGGGTTGGTGTTATAGTATTGTCGTTGATGTCCAGCTTCAGCTGCCCATCCCGCCTGTGCGCGGCCCCCTGTAAATGAGGGTTCCAAGGGGTTCCTTTTTCTCCTTATTATGGGTCCGGGGGTTGATAATCTAGCTCTTCCAATAAGGCCCAGCTGCCGCTGAACATCAGGTATTGGCTCTGCCCTTGCATGCACATGCGCAGGTTTGCAAAGGCTCTGGCGCCCTGAGACATTTCACAATTGTGGGGGACATGCTTGATATTGAATTTCCCTGAGATTGGAAGCGCTGGACAAGTGCATCTGCTTGTATTATAGGGCTGACTTCTCGTGCACTGATGAGCTTCCAATGTGGATGTTCGCAGGATAACAAAGGTTCGGGAGTTCCAGGCGCTGGCGCGTTTGAGCGAAGCTGACGGGCACCTGCAGCAGCGTATCAAGCAGCTCCTCAAACTGTCCAAGGAGAAATGGGACGCCGCATGCGACCACGCCAAGACCGCCGTGCAGGTGCGGCGTATTTCTGTCACAAAATCCCGTATCTTTTTTTGTTTTAGGGTTTAGGGTTCCCGTATCAATTCTCCCGTATCATTTTTTTTTGTTTTTTGTTTTAGGGTTTACTCTAACCCCAGAAGACGATGGGGCTGAGGGGAACTAGGGGTAAGAGTTTGAGGGACGATGACAAGCAGCTTGCTGACTGCGACTACGGGATACTGTTGTGCACGTGCAGGCAAGGGCCCCACCGGGCACATTCAAAGATTCAAAATCAGGATAGTATACACACATAAAGACTGCGGTAATGCCACAAAAATGATCAAGCACAAGCATCACAATCCAGCTCTGCGCATTCCAGCATCTGCATATTGCCACATGAGTTGCCGGCCTTGGGTCAGAGCGTAATGTCCGGCGGCCGGACCGAGCTGGCACAGCAAATTACTGAACACACTCATTCCCGGGTCCAGAGGGCCGTAGCATTTTTTTATTGCCCCTGTTTTACTTTTATTTTATTCTATTCTGAAATATATTATTTTGTTATTTTGTTGTATATTTTAATATGTAATTACCGTAGTGGTCACCATAATTCCCGCACTAAATAAATATTTAGAGACCCGCGGGAAAGATAAGGAATTAGTTTTAAGAGTGCGGGAAGTGGGTTGAGGGAACTGAAAAATAATAGGCCGACCGCCCGCGGGAAGTGTAGCCACCTACGAGAATTGCACCCTTAGAGCCTGCATTTTGAATAGCACGATGTCTTTACTCAAGTACGGGTTCCTTTTAAAAATCACGGCAGAGGAAAGGGCAAAGCAAGAGCAGCGGATCGCTGAGAAAGTTGCCGAGAGGAAGCAAGTCAGGATGAGGATGATGTGCCACTGGCAATTGCCTTTGGAATGGCTGGCAGCAGCCGCTGATCACCCTCCAGTCATAATTAGGTCTCGCTTACATAGAAGAAGACAATCTAGGTGTCAAATAGACACTTTTGGAGTGCGGGAATGGGGCTGAGGGAACTTGAAATTAAAAGGTCTGGGGGCTGCGGGGATAGTAAAAATACCACAGGGCTTGCGGGAAGTGCCTGCGGGAATGTAAAAATAATTGCTGTTTTTGGGGCTGCGGGAATTATGGTGACCACTACGGTATCATTTTTATTTAAACTATTTGTATGCATGCGCGCACAGGTGGATAACCGCATGCGCGCGTGGTACCAGAAGAACATGGCGGTCGGGCTGCTGTACTCCTGCTCGCTCGGGGAGGTGCACTTCTGAATGAACTGTGGTCACTCCAGATTACCCGAACTGGGGTCCAGGAATTCTCACGAACTTACAGTTGTAGGAATGGAGTCATGTCCTTTCAAAGACGTTCTGATTTGATTCTAATCCATGCCTGTGGGCCCTGATGAGCTCTTTGCGGTGGCCAAAATACCATTTTATCAGGACGGGGACGCAAGTGACGAGCTTGGCTGCATATTGGCGTCTACCAGCAGCATGAAGTGTCACAAGGAATGCCAGGGATGACGTTGTGCTCAAATTTTCAGTTTTTTATGTCTAGAATGTATGAATTATTGATGATGTGGTGATGGTCAGGTGCGGCCTGACTGCCCGGTGGCGCTGATTCAGAATCGGGCTGAGGGCGACGGCGACTCGATGAAAGTCATCCCCTGCGAGCAACAGCTGCCGCAGCAACGCAAGCAGGCGCGTGAAATGTTGACGCTCAAATCCCTTATCTTTTGTAGTAACAACCCTTAAACCTCCTAAATTCAGTCTAGTCCTTGAAGTTCCATCCCCTGTGAGCACCAGCTGCCCCCAGCAGCGCAAGCAGGTTTGTGCAATTTATTGCCCCTAAAACCCTAATCTTTGTGGTATAACCCTAAAAACCCTTGCATCAGTCTACTCCTTGAGGATCCATCCCCTGCGAGCACTAGATGCCACAGCACACGCAAGCAGGCACGGCTTGCGTTGCTTTGCCTCTTGGGGTGGATCCCCGTGAATATCCTCGCTTCTTCGGCCTTGTGAATCCCTGATACAGCATGCACCTGATAAAATAGAGCGTGTTTGATGGTTATGAGGACTACATGGTGCACGACACAAAATCAGCAAAGCTTGGTGGCTCCATCCTGACCACAGCAGAGTGCTTGTAATCAAGGTTAGGGTTGAGCGCTTAATCTCTTAACCCTAAATATTGAGGCCCCATCTATATAGGATAACAAAGGAAATAAAGCCATTGGCACATATGGAGGAATACAAGAGATGCAATGAAGGGCCCTTTCTAGTCTTTTTTACAAATATAGAGGATGGGCAAGCAGGTGATTGACTGATATTACAAATCGGTACCCAGCATTAGTAAGCATGCAAATAAAAGCTGACCGTGCGATTGCTGTGACCAGGTGAACGAGGTTGCAGAGGCCGCCACACGCTGCTGGTGGGACGAGCAGCACCCGGGGTGGATGATATTCACCCTCGGCAACCGCCACTTTGAGACCCTGGAGCAAATCGTGCAGGTGGGGTGTTTTCCTGTGCTTTCCATCTTGCGACATGCGAGGCTTCAACTTTGTAGGGAAGACGAGAAAGACAACGATTGAATCTCGATGTCACCGTGAGCATGTGGGCCTTGCTCACCGATGCATGACACGCATGTGTGGACTGGATTTTCTCCAGCTTAGCTTGCAATGGCATCATAGTTACACCATGTATATATACATGTTTCAGCGTGATATCGCTCAAGAGTTCTTTGTTGACATCCCTGGCCCTAAATATTCTGGGGGTGATGCAGTTTTCGCAGGGCGCTGAGGTGGACGCTGGCAACGGCATGGGCCCGGACGCAACGCTGGACGCTGCCATGTCGGTGCGCGTTCCCTCCTGCATATGGTTTGTTAGGGTTCAGGGTTTCCAACATATTGTTCCAGATATTTTGGCCCGGCCAGGATGGTGCAAGGGCGGTAGTGGTCAGACTCTTCAAGTTGCTGAATGTATTTCAGAGGTTGAGAGCATCGCAGCAGATCTGAATAAGGGCCAAGTGGAGAGAAGAAGAAGTCCTGGCGTATTAGTCATCGCCTGTCCTGCTTTGCTTGCAGGATTTGGGCAGGATGCATCACCACGATGAGGCTGAGAATGGGGCAGTTTCCCTGCAGGGTGCGCGCCTCTATTACATAAAATCCTGAATGAGCATATCATGCACAGCGCAATCAGACCCCATGCGTCGTGGAGTGTGCCTTGTTGAGTGTGTTCGGCCCAAAGGAAGCAGTCTTGACATGCCCCCGGCTGTATTCTAGGCTATCCAAACCCCCGGCTTCAATTTGTCACGTGGTATCTTTGCCATGAAAGAGGGCAATGGTCAATTGCTTGTGACCCCATTTTACATGGGTGTACAGTAATGTTCGGTACTGAATGTCCTGTCAACATCTTCCAGGTGAGTGAAACTCTTGTGCCTAGAGCTATTAGCGGGCTGCTTAGCCTGAAGACTGCTCTGTCTGTGCATTGTGCGTGAGGGCTTGAATTCCAAAAAATTCAATTCCCTGGAATGAAAAGAGATTTATAAATGAATGCAGGCGAGTGGAATCGGCACGATGGCGCGCCAAAACAGAAGCACGACCCTGAAGCTGGCGGCCACGCAGTGGACCCCTACAATCCCATGAGCCTCTTCCGGCAGTACATGCGCTACCGACCGGCCGCCACCTCAGCGGTGAGTCACCCAAAGCCTAGAAGCAAAGGAAGGGCAAATATGCAGGCAAGGCCAGCGCCAGATATTTATGGAAGGACGGCGTCGCTAGTGATTCGGCCAAACTGTGGCAGCCGCTCAGAAAAGGGATTTGTATCATTTTTTAAGGGTTTGTTGAGCAGCATCAGTTGGAGTCACCCTGGCTCACTGGATGTTGACAAGACAATGGCAGGGGCAGAGTGGCTTCTATTTTGGCTCTCAAATTTCCCGATTTGAAGGTGGGGAGGAAAATCACAGGTGAGGAGGAAAGTTCTCTCCTCCCCCATGATGCAACAATCAAAGTGAACAAGAACAGCAGTGGTATGTGCTGTGGATTGAAGGTGGGAAAGGCTGAGTCACCCTGGTTGACTGGGTGTTGACTGGACAGGGGCAAGGGCAGGCGGGCAGGGGCGGGCTGCCTGAAGAGCCCGAGCGGGCAGGGCATGGGCAGGCCACGGGCGACCAGGAAAGAAACCCTTTCCAATTCCTGACGCAACGCCCCTTTGGCGATGGTGCGACCACCCTTGAACTCCTTCTCTCGCCCCTGCAAGTCCTTCTGCTCCAAACAAAACTTTGTTGGAATTCCTGCCTGTATTGAAATTAATGCCATCAAATGGGTACCCTATTTTGTGTAAATTCAAGGACAGCCTCTTTCTGCAACAAGTACTGATACAGACAGATTGTCGGGGTGTGGTGCATGTACAAACACCTTGACTGCCATTTTTATTTTTATGCGAACCAGAGGCTTGAATGCAAACATCTAGTTATTACACAGAATTGATGAAGTGATGCTCACATGGGAGATTCTCCCCAAGGGTATTTGCGCTGCCCTTGGCTAAAGAAGATACCACGAGACCCGTCAAGGCTCGGACAGCTCCCAGAAATGTGAGCTTCTCGACTCCTTATCTGGGTTTCAGATTTGAGTTTGTGTATGCCAGGCGGGCGCCCGCTGCCGCACGCGGACGCTGCGTCGATAATGGCAGCGTTGAATTGGCAGGCCCTAAACTCATCCGCCATGGACAACTCCAGCGGCCTGCCGGTGCGCGTTCCCTCTTTCGCTAGGGTTTCCTTATAGCCCCTGAGACGCATCCTTACAGGTAGTGCAAACAAGTTATAGCCTGCCTAAAAGGTATTATTAAGTACAATAATGGCATCTCCTCAAGCATGCCCTTAAAAGTTAAGCATGCTGCCAACTGCTGCAGATGGTGCAGCAAATTGACCATTGCTTGGCGTCAAATGAATTTTGCATGCACTGAAGTCATGACTGAACATCTCTCAGGGGCACTAACAACGTCTGTACTATGATGCTGTCCAGCGGGGTTCCTCTTTAACCACTTATAGGCTCCAATCTCCATAGACATGGAATGACCGACCCATACGTATGTATAATTGAGCAGCATCTTACCCACTACATTACCAGAAAAGAGATTTGAAAAGGGAGTTTGAAATATCGTCTTGGGGTTTTTGCAGCTGCAGGCGGGTGCGATGATGTCAGGAGGGAGCCTCATGTGCAACGGCAGCCTCAGCAGTCTCAACCTGAGCGGGCTGCCCTCCCTGCCCAGCACCACATCTGTGGGCAGGATGGGACCCCCCGGACTTGACAACCCCCCAGCATCCGGGCGGCCCCACGATGCAGGTGAGCTTTATTCGACAGTCCCCTCACTCCTGAGATACACTATACAGGAACCCAAGGTTGCTTAGGATTCAAATAGCCCAGTACCCAGAATCAACAGGCATCCGGGCAGGCCTACAACACAGGTAATGATATCTCTGCTGTGTTGCGCCCAAGACTAAATGGTGAACCAGATAAATCTTTTTATTTTCAACCTGCAAAGGGAACCTGTAGGGCGGTCCACCCGCCCACCAAGGGATTCAGCAGAATATGGGTTCTGAAAGTAGGGTTAGGGGGTTTTTGCCTGCTATGGGCAGAATGGGGCTCCCCGGGCCTCAACGACCCCCCGGAAACGCAGGGGGGATTCTGGAGACATTCAATATCATTCCCATTGGCGCAAGGTTTGGCTAGGTAGGGTGGGGGCTTGCTTGCCCAGCACAGTTTGTAAGGACAGAATGGGTCCCCCAGGCTCAGAGAATCTGGGCACTCCCACAACACAGGTGAGTGACTTTCTCTTTTGCAGGTCGGGAGAAAGGTCTAGAAAGAAGAAGGTATTTGGAATGCTATTATTGCCCAGTATGGGCGGGCCAGTCCTGGCAGCAAGCTTGCCCAACAATTGGTCTCAAAACTATCGTTGATTTGTGTCTTGGTAGATAGGGTCTTGATTACAGACCCTTTTTGGCCAAAATATTTATTTTTTGCGGGTTTCACAACGAGTACTGCAGTAAGAGAAAGGGGAGATCATGCCCCAGGGTCCAAAGTCTGCCGGCTGCCTGTTGTCTCTGGTAATGGTAGACACGATTGGGTTCAGAACAATCAGCAATTGTGTGGATATATTTTAGGGGGCAGCGATGACGAGGAACACGTGCGGAAACGCCCCAGGATGGACGACGCAGAGTATGACCGGCCGTCCAGCCCTTCCACGCTGTGAAGGAAGCTGCAGCGGAAGCTTCCACGCTGTGAGGGAAGCTGCAGCGGAAGCTTCCAGGGAGAAGAACAACAAATGCACAAATTGCCTGACTTGAGCCTCGGGCCGGATGTGGAAGGAGACAAGGACACGGAGAGAGGTCGTGGGGGATCAGCAGTTGAGATATTAAGGCGTGTGGGGGGCTGTGGCGAACTTGCATCTCAATTCCTGTTTGAATGTTGGCAGCAGGGCATCAGCCTGGATAGACAGGATGCAGATATCCCATAGTTCTTGGAGGTCTTCACTTGGGTTTTCGCAGCTTGATGCATGCTTTAGGGAGCTCGTTCGTGTGATAGAGAGACACTCTTGCTTCTCTAGAAGCAATTGCACGATCATGCTCTCCTCTGTTTGTGTCTGTCGCGTTCAGGGTGCAGACGTTTGGTCTCCGATTTAGAAAAGTGGAAGGGCGGATGGACGTGTGTCCAAGGAACAGAAGTATTGTTTGTGTAGCTTCTTACATGGTGTCTGTCATGTTGGGGACATGCGAAGGTCAGCTTTTTATGTTCGAATATCTTGCACATTTCAGGTGCAGCTGAATGCTGGGTGCCTAGAGGAGACAATGGAGCCTTCAAAATCTTTTGTTGGCAGGTTTGACAAAGCTCAGTGATTTTGGGCAGCGATGTGGGCTGCGATTGGACTCGCTTTGTTTCTCTGGTGATAGGGAGGTTCAGGATGCAGGTCCTCTGACATGTGACGCAAAAGGAAAGGTAGAGGATTTTGTGTTGCTTATATCTTTGCTCTCTTAGTGACCGTGTGTGCGTGTGCATCTGCCCGTGCCTATTGTGATACATTGTTTTGTTGGTCATCTTTTTGTGTGGAGAAGGGCACTACTTTGTATAGCAGCGGTAGTGTCGCTCGTAGAAACATGCATGTCTGTTAATGTGTTCCCGCCACTTGGGCACATCATGGGCTCATTAGGTTTCAGACAACTAGGGCACGTTGGTGCCGGTGGTTTGTTTGCAGATATAATATAAGCTCTTGGACGCTATTCATGCAACAGCAACATACCTCTTTGATGCTTACTGAATACATGCCATTGCACCCTGCATTGTTGGGCCACCTTCATGTTGCATATATGCCGAGCAGGTTTAGGGGCCTAGATGCAGTGAGTGTGTCTGGGAGGTAATGCCGGCCCAGCCGCTTGAATGCAACAGAGTTCAAAGCTGAGGTAGAGCGGTCACTGATGGGAGGTCTGTCCGGCTCACTTGTAGGGCAACATGGGTAGCAGTAGGGATGCCAGTGAAGTAATTGTTGTTAGAGTAATTCACATGCAGACGTCCAAGCCTGCCTTGACGGCGAATTTATGCTCCTTGCCTGCCAAATCCTGAACACACCCATTGCTCTGCCTCCATGTCATCTTCTAGGCTTAGGGTGCTCTATAGCCTGCCACGTGTGGTACAACATGTCATTACATGTGGTTGCTTGTGTTTTTGCATGTCATGCAAATGTATGCCAACTCTGAATCTGCAAACAAACCACCGGTACCAACGTGCCCTAGCTGTCTAGAACCTAACAAGGCCATGATGTGCCCAAGTATTCAGAGTTGGCATACATTTGCATGACATGCAAAAACACAAGCAACCACATGTAATGACATGTTGTACCACACGTTGCAAGCTATAGAGCACCCTCAGCCTACAAGATGACATGGAGGCAGAGCAGTGGGTGTGTTCAGGATCTGGCAGGCAAGGAGCACAAGTTCGCCGTCAAGGCAGGCTTGGACGTGTGCATGTGAATTACTCTAACAACAATTACTTCACTAGCATCCCTACTGCTACCCATGTTGCCCTACAAGTGAGCCGGACAGACCTCCTATCAGTGACCGCTCTACCCCAGCTTTGAACTCTGTTGCATCCAAGCGGCTGGGCCGGAATTACCTCTCAGACACACTCACTGCATCTAGGCCCCTAAAGCTGCTCGGCATATATGCAACATGAAGGTGGCCCAACAATGCAGGGGTGCAATGGCATGCATTCAGTAAGCATCAAAGAGGTATGTTGCTGTTGCATGAACAGCGTCCAAGAGCTGCATTGCAAAAAGGAGCAACGCCTTGGCATGGCATGGCACTGTCAGCCCAGTCAGAGGCTGCTGATCACGCCTGCACCAGCCATGGGTGGTTGAGTGCGCCAGTGATTTACACCATCAGCGCCCTGGTGCGCACGCACGCTGAGCTGCATGCGTACTTGGTGCGCAGCATGCGCAGCATGCCCTTCGCTGGCGGCGGCCTTGGCCGATAAGGTACGTTCCTCAGGCGCTTGAGATTCATGCGCAGCTGCTCTGAGTCATGCGCCTGGGTGATGGGCTGCCCATCAGCTTTCTTAATGGCCCGCAAAGAGGAGTGGTTGATGAAGGGTGGATAGCAGGTCGTTTCAGCTGGTCCGCCCCAAGCCAGATCGATGAAATTGAGCTCTTCTGGGTACATGCTACGTTCCGTGCTGCCTGGCACCGGCTTTGCCACCCCACAACAGCACACAGCAAGCTCAGGGTTTGGGTATCCTGCAAAGGCAAGATCAATGACTGTGCTGTTCATGGCTGTATGGTGAACAATGTCGCCAGCTCAGTGGCCCCATTGCTGTGTACTTGCGCATGCAGCATTTTTGCTGACCTTGGGAAATCTAACGTATTGTTGCTTCATGCTCAATTGCCTGGTAACAAGAAATATGAAGCTTGCTACAAGCATTGCATTGTGCGAGGACAAAGCAAGCGCGGACAAAGCAAGCCAAAAAGGCACATGCGAGTCAAATCCATGACATGTAGCATCTTACGGGCATGCGCATTGGCAGCCTTCCCTGCAGCGGTTGTGGGCCTTACCTGACGAACACGTTGTCTGGACTCAGGTCGCCATGCACAGCAGCACAGTCCAGGCACTTTTGCAAGGCGTCCATGGCCGTCTCAGCCACCTTTTCGAGCTCGTCCCAGTCGCCTCTGTAGTGGCGCAGGGAGATCCACCCCTCAGCAGGGTCCTGGTATGCCATCCTCACCACCGACACACCTCCTGGGTATGCGTCCACTCCCAGCAGCTTGGGAGTGAATTCATCCCTGCTGAGCTCCTCATGCAGTGCCACGGGATACGATGTGGCAAGGATCTTTGCCACAAAGGTCTCCTCCCCTGAGGCAGGGTCCAGTGGCGTGCACAGGTACACATGCTTGCCATGCATCAGCGCTTTTATGTTGTACCTGCAATAAGAGATACCCTGTGTTGGTCAGACAAATTGTTATTGTTTGCATTGTCAGCAATGCATCAGCGGTACCCAAGCAGGCGGATTCACCACGAAGACAGCGCATGATGTAGACCGGCACAACTTACCCCTCATCCCTGATCATGTATGGGATGCTGTCAGTCAGCTGCTTGATGCGAGGAGGAGCAGCGCTTGGAGCAGCAGCCCCTGCATCCGCGTAGGGGCCCAGCTGAATGCACAGGTCCTCGCAGAGCACGCCCAAGCTGTGGATGATCCTCACAAGGTACTCCATGTATGCCGGCTGCCCGTCCCGCAGATCCGCAAAATGGACCCACTCGGTCAGTGGCTCGCAGCATATGCGATCGGTGAAGAACAGCGCATGTATTCTGCGACACCGTATCAAGTCTCAGGTGCATGTCAACCACCCAATTGTGAAATTGCTCGCCATGATTCGTTTGCGCTTGAAGTGCAGCTCATGGACCCTACAGCTATAGAGGCAATAATGCCGCACAATACTTTGCGCATGCACTCACAAGCTGGCATGCCCAGCCTTTACAGAATCTGTAATTGTTCAGGGTCCACAGCCTGGCCTTCAAAATCTCTAGCCAGCAACTAAGGAATTACCAGTAAAGGAAGAGTCTCCATTGGAGTACTACATTGGAGTAATACGGACACCGCTCAAGGCAGGAAATGTGCTTGTGGCCACCTACCTGAGTCCATGGCCAAAGATCTCCAAGCCAACTGCTGGCAAGAGTGTCTCTGCCACAACAGGCGAGCCCCAATTGTTTTTCAATTCCAGCGCATAGTATGCGCAGAGCTGCATGACGGGGTTGCTGCCACCGCCCAGTCCCCAATCGAGCTTCCCCTCCAAGCTGATGATGGAGATGCTGCTCAGGGCGCCGTTAGACCTGCGGAGCTTTCCAGTGCCGCTTGTCTGCGCTATGTCGTCCTGCACCACACTGAAACAGACCTTTGATACACAACAGAGCCTTTCAAAGGATACTTGGCATTTTCCAAAGCTGATGATGTGAGGTAGGGCTGGCAAGAGCCTTTGTAGGTCCACACGCTCTGCAAAGCAATACAAATCCCATAATGCTCAAGCAGTGCTATGGCTAGTGATCTGACCCATATGACAATGAGTCATGCACCAGAAGGATGACACATAGCGTTGCTATAAAGACATACGCCAATATGCTGGTCGACACCCACCATTGATGGCAGCGAGGGCTGTAGCGTGCGGAATGCGTGTGGCGCGCTCATCCCTTCTCGAAAGTAGAAGGACAAGACCTCACGCACACCTTCCATCATCCTCCCCTCTGACTCCATCTCCGTTCCCTGGAAGTCAGGTCTGTGCGCCTTTGCCATGCCCTGCTGGAACTCTGCTGTTGAAGTGTTGGTGTAGCTCTGGCTCAGGACATTGACCAGACGCAGGAATGCTCGGCAGGCATCCGCTGTGATGGGTGCACTGTGCTTCAGGTCCAGGAAATTGCCAAATGCCTTGTGAGCAAAAGCCGCAGGAAGACCCTGCATGTATGAAACCATGCGCCCTCAGCTGCACAGCTTCATGCCATTGAACAGTGTATACTTGTCATCAGCAGACCCCATTAAGGTGAGTGGGAGTGCTGCACAGAGTCTCGATATAATATGGAGGCAGTGTGACCTATCTCACACATGCAACACACAGAGCAGGGAATGACCAGAAATCTTCAAGGGCACACCTTTGCGGACTGCGGCCGGAACACATTCAGTAGAGGGCCCTCCCGCTCGACCTCTCCTACGTTGTCTCCCAGTGGGAACTGATATGCTGGCCAAACCATACCAAACTTGCTGGGAGCAGGCATCTTTGAGATGCGAGCATAGTATGGATCCAATTTCTCAACTTGACCGCCCACTCCTGCATTAAGAAAAGGGCTTGAGTGCACAGCATATTGTGCCAACCAGATTGCCTTGTCCACGACAGCATCGGCTGCTCTAATGCTGTCAAACAGTATTATCCACACCCAGCACATGTGGCAATACCGGATGAGCCAAAGACAGGTTGGAAGCTCCCAGAGTGGAGGTGGAACACAAGCGTGGAGGCACAGAGTGGCAGCCACACAGATCGAGCCAAATAGCAACACAAGTTGTGCTGCTCTGGCCAGGGCTCTGACATTTGCAAGATGCCTCACTCAATTCTCAAGTATTGCTGTGGGCAGTACCTGACAACTCATTCAGCCAAATGGCTTTCCTGGTGATTGACTAGCTTGACTGTAACCAGTGAGAAGCTACAGTCTGTATAGGCTCCCACCTGTAGTGCCCTCGGCTGCTTCCCATATGACGTCTGCATCTCCAGGCAGCAGGCCGCATATGCTGCTCAGTCTGTCAGCGCTGCCGGCTGCTAGGATGGCTTTGGGTGTGCGGAAACCTTTCCCCCTTAGTATGTCAGCGTAGGGGACGGAGGCGTCGAGATCCTCCGACACAGCTTGCAGTATGTCCTCAAGCGTGTCCATTTGAGTCTGCGAAACACCAACAGCATGCATCGGGCTGCTGCAAAATATAGACACCCACATTGGAATTTATATTAGCCCTTGACCCATGTCCAGCGCATCCCGTTAAGGAGCCTTGCCCTGGCCTTGATGTCGTCGATGTGCAGCTCTAACAGGTCAGAGGAAAGCAGAAACTGCTTGCTGGCGTTGGCAAGTTGGTAAGCGGGGTCCTAAGATTCATCTGCCACAGATTGTCTGCATACTTGGCGTAGTCCTGGTCCAGGTTGTGGAGAAACTCACGCAGCTCTTCTACGTTCGCAAAGCGAGACATGATTTGGCCCTGTATAAGAAGAGATCCAGTCAGATCGAGTGGAGAAGACCTGTCCAGTTGGCCTCAAGCCTAGGACGTGGGTCAATACAGACAGTAAGAGCACGTTCAAGTGACATGCACAAGTCCAAGAGGCGTCCAACCTGTCAGCTCTTCGCTAATGGATTAGGAAGAACATCCACAACTTCAGCTCCCGGGAGTCCAGCAGTCTGCTCTCGGGTGTGCTGTGTTTCCTGCTGCACTGCATCTCAGGCCTAGACAAGCTTCAAACAGGGTAAGCTTCGGAAAGGACAAGGTCAGAGTAACTCGCAGACGCAGGTGGGGCCAGGGTGCCCGCTTTGGGCAGGTGACTCACTGACACGTGGTCTCAGTCAACGCGCGTCAACGCACGTCACCTATTGGAAACTTGTGCTCCCTTCTGCTTCATGTTCCTGCAAATCCGTTAATAAAAATTGATTGTGAGATGTTTGATCGACGACAATATAGCGTGCTGCCGAGCTGTTGTGCTTCTATGCGAATGTTTTGCCAGACGTCACGTGAAAGATGAACGAACCTTGGACGCCACTGACCTATTGCAGATCTTCGGAAGGGTCTGACCAAGCTCTGAATATATAACGATGGCAAATACCGGGTCGTTCACACCGGCATCATCACGGGACACCCCCAAGTTTTGTCAGACACAACCGAGTACTTCGGCACGACGACACCTAGCAATATTTGTGGCAAGCTTTTTTTCGTCCCAATTGATATTGTGAGCTCACATGCCGCTGTACCTAGGCCATGAATTTGCTGGAAGATTTGATGGCCATCCCACAAGGTAAACGTACGTCCTCCCAAGATGCATCCAGCAGCATCCAAACGATGCCTCTCCCTGCACTTGTACAGCAAATTCGCATGCACTCGTAGGATGCTGAGCCATGATCCATGTCTGCACATGCGTCCATACAGGGGTGTCGCGACTCCGTACCGCAACACTATCAGATGGTCGCACGCTCAGATCTATGTGCAAGTAGATCGGCACTGCATTCCTGGCGTCCCATTACCAGGCTCATTGGCAGCGAAATAGGCCCTGGCATGCGGCAGCCCGGCAGCCATGAGCAATTTTGCAGCTTGCAGATCTGTGCTGAAGTCTGGTGGTCCAATTGCACTGGTGTTCAAGGTCCAGTGGAAGAGTAAGGGGATACATTGAATATATCGCAGGGAGCTTGCAAGAGGTGCAGGGCGGCGTGGATTGCTGAGCCTTGAGGAAGACAGCCGTCAGTGTACTGTACATGTCACAAAAGGATGTGTTTTGAGGCGCTGCTGAGGAAGCGCTGCTGATCTGCTCATGCATGTGCATATGCATGGGCGGCTGCCAAGCCTGCATCTTTGCCTCCGCCCAGACCAGCTTGGGTGCGCAGACCGTCCTCTTAGCTTGATGGAAAGCCCTGAGCTCTTGCCCTTCATAGCTCAGGGCAAGAGCTATGGGCTACCAGCTCACAGCTCTTAGCCCGATTGTGCAATCAAGATGCAGCGCACATGCCTTCCTGAATGCCAAGCTTTGCATCTGCCACCACTTCATATCTGGTGATGCAGAGCTCAAAACCTGCACAATTGCTTTTGCTGCATCTGATGCAGAGTCAGCCCGATGCGTAAGATGGCATTGATTGCCCTGGGTTTCAAACATTTGCTGCCATCTCATGATGAGGGTGCTTACGCACAAACAAAGCTGCTGCCTTGAACGATACAGCACATCCGGCACATATATACTAGACCGGACACCTACTGGACAAGAGAAAGGTTTCATTTTTTGCTTTGTGCTTTCGGCAGGCAATGCGCGCACAGTGCAGGGCCCGCCGCAGATCCGGGGTTGTGCCAGCGCACGCTGAGGAATTCTTCGTGGCCACGGGAGGGAATGCCCTTGACGACGGCGCGGCGCCAGATGGCCGCCACATCAGCATCGCCAGTCACAGCACCAGCTTTGGGCCAGCAAGAGCGCTCCTTGTATGCTGCTCTTTCATGTTTAAATGTGCAGCCGTCGAGAGATTGCATGCAAACCTCCTTGGCAGGAGCGACAGTCAGACTTTGTATGACAAAGTCTGCTGCATGCTGCAAACTGCTTGCTGTCAGTCTGCGCAGGCTGACAGGTTTGCAGGCATGCATGGGTTCCTGTCTTAGCAATGGACTTTGATGGCAGATTTGTGGCGCCCTGAAACAATCTGACAAAGAGCTTGAGCCACTGCCTGTGTGGGAGTTGCTGAGAGGACCATCTGTGACATAGTGCCTCGATATGTCCTGCAGAACTTGAGAGTAATGATGTATCAGCACGCCGGAGCATGATTGCTGCAGCACTCTTGGTTGTTGAACAGCTGTATTGACAATGAGGCTCTACCATGTCCAGATCCGGATGCATGGTCAGAGCAGATAGACCAGAATTGTGAGTTTCCAGGAATTGAAGATTTAGGTTTTGCCTCATGTTACCAACTCCGGTCCTGTTTCTTTACATTTGCAAGGAGAGGTTAAAAGAAAAAGGAGCTCTAGAGATCTCCCTCCTTCGATGTCTTAACCTGACTGGGCTCTTCACGGCAGACCACTTGTGTGAGACGAATGATGCATGAGTTCATTCATATCTGGTCATAATATTTACAATCACAATCTCTGTTGGTTAGGGGTAGGGATATTGAGCTGTACAGAGGCCATATATCACCCTGTATGTCACCGGTCCCATCTAAGCTCAAATCCACTGATCAAAGCCAGGCTGAGCCAGTTTAGGGCTTTTCGACGCCCAGCTTGAACATCACGCTGCGTTTTCGTGATGCAATCGTGGCTGATATGAGGGTTAGAACTTGGCCTGGCAATCTTACACCCCTTCAGATCCAGGTCCGACCTCGAGTCGATATGCATCATGCACTGCAAGTCGCATTGAGACAGATTTCCATCCAGAGAGCCCTTGTGCACTGCCGCTTTTGCAAATGCTAGAAGACGGCGCTCAGGCCAGCCAGTGAGTATTGGGATTTATACCTCGAGCAATGATGTTGTACGCAACCGCCACATGCCACCTAGACTGCACAGCGCTGCAGGCACTTGCAAAGAGTGTGAGGATCTGTACAGCATTCCATACCACATTAAATCTTGGCCTATTGTCAATGCTTGAACCTCAAGACCGTCGTAGGAGTAGACACTGTATGCGCCAATCGTAAGAGTTCCACAACACCCTTGCAGATAGCAGAGCATCACAAGTCAGAGCAGAGGACGTGAAAACCAAGCGCTGATTGCCTAGCATTGCTGCATGGTCCCACTCCTACACCCAGCCAGATGACCGACGCGGATAGCAAGGGAATAGGAGCTGATGTTGAGGCCACCAACACTACCACCAGCAGTTAGCGCCTGCGCCTGCGCTTGGTGGTGGGCGGAGCCTCCAGCAGGGATGCACATGCGCCATAGAAGCGCACATGTTCAGCTGGCTCGATAAGGACCATTGGCTGAGGTGCCTGGAAGGGCCTCCTTGCAGACAGCCGTGGCAGATGCTGGTCAGTCACATACAACATGACATCCTCCACCCCAGGCACATCCCAGCGCTTGGCAGCCTCCTCTACCAGCTTGCCGTACTGCATTGCCTCTGGGCGTTGCCTCTTCTTGGACTGCAGGTACACCACGACCAGTGTGTGGTCTGCAGCCCGACGCAGCAGCAGCCAGCTGTCAGATAGGTAGTTCTGGGGCCCAATGAACGCCCAGCGGCATTCAGCATTTTGCAGCAGCTGCTCAAACTCGACTGAAGATAGCTGCTCGCCCACTTTGTGCACTTCATAGTCGCTCGTCGGCACGCAGAATTCCATGTCAGACATCCCCAGCTCGATGCCGCCCAACAGCTCGCTGAGCTGCACAGTGTCTTGGTTCATGACATGCCGCCACAGGAAGAGCTTGGCGACCAGCACGCTGACATCTGTAAGCTCACGATCCTGCCAGTTGTCTGCCAGGTGCTGCAGCAATGGTACAAATACCATGCCCTGCTTGCCAACCTCCATGTAGCGGTAGGCTGCAATCATGAGCAGAGGCGGCATGCTGACCTGCTGCTCCCCTGCATCCGGATTGGTGCTGCCTGGGTCATTAACATCATCGTCGTCTGTGCTGGCCCGCCTGCCTGTGCTGACTCCGCTGCCTCCAGTCTCGAGATCAGGGCCACCTGTTACAGCCAGCATGCGTTACCACAACAGTGGGTGCACACCATGCAGTCAATACAGCTGTCTGACTGTGCCAAGATAAGACTGCCAGTCCAACCCAAGCGCAAGGAGCAGTAACTCTGTCGAACGGCATATTTTGCACACGAGCCCAATGTTGCAAGCAGGAACGCCTGAAGTGGCACCCAACACAGATGGCAGTCTTACAGACTGACACTGCATGCAACCTGCAGTCACCTGCGTTCCCATCAGGCTTGATGAAACAAGCAACAAATGACATGTACCTGGCTGGCCGATGTATGCAAGCCCATCATTCTCCAGGTCTTGCCATGTCACGCCACTCGAGCCAGGCACCACCTCCTCGTTTCGACGCACTGGCAGGCCCAGCACACAGCGCGCCACCAGCTGGTTGAGCAGCCCAACCTTGTTGCCCACAAGCCACGACTGCCACTTGCTGGCATAGATGGCTGTGACTATCTTGTCGACCATAACAGACAGGGCACAGTCATTCTGCAACCACTGCCAGCACCTCGGATCGCCTGCACGGCAACAGATCGGCCAAGTTACAACCTGCCAGATGTGCCAAGCTTGAAAAGGTCCCTGGACTGAGCAGAAGCAGGTCCAGCCGCTAACGCTCCCGCTACAGCCGCATTACAATGGGAGAATCACACAGGCCCTCTGCAGGCACTACGTGACCTAGAAACTGCTAGGGGGGTGGGAGAAGAGTGTACCTGCAGGAAAGTCCTCGCTGGCCACATCAACCCGACCAGCCAGTGCACACAAGCTGCAGGCGAGCCACCGGGGGTTCCCTCCCAGCAGGCGCAGCAGGAGCACCACGTTGGCTGGGAAGTCAGCTGGTGGAGTGGGCGCGTTCATGCGAGTCATGACGTTCCGCACCACAGCATGCATCTGGTTGTCTGACAAGGGCCGGAGCAGCACGTCTTTGACTTTGCTCCTGCCGCTGGATGTGCCTGTTAGGCTGCTAGCCGAGGCACGTGTGCTGGCGGTAAGCACAACCGGCATACAGTGCAAAGTGCCAGCCTGCTCTGCATGTGCTGCTAACAACCGCAAATGCACAAAGTTTGACAGTGCATGCTGCAGCCATGATGACTGGTCAGGCTTGGGCTCGGGCTGAGCCGCGCCAACCTGCAAGAAAGATGCCCGTAAGTTCAGTGCTGAAGTAGACCGACACATTCTGGTTCGGCTACGAGCAAAGCAAGGGCTGAACAATCACAACAATATCAGACAAGTGCATTCACTCTTTGGTGGGCACATGGCGACCATCATGCTTACCTCATCCAAAACGAAGGCTGCCAGCCAGTGCTCTGCATCACCCACGCCGGCCGCCGCTTGCCAAAAGCGTAGCACATCCAGGGGCTGCAGGCTCGCTCGCAGCTGGGGCCGCATGGCCATGAGGAACTGGCCATAGTCCGCCCAGGGCCCATGGCGGCAGACGCTGCTGTACAGCATGCGAAGCGCCAGGATGGTGGGGTTGTCGATGCCCAGTGGGGCCTCCAGGTTGTGGAGGTGCTCCAAATCTGCACGCCAAAATTTTGTCAAACAATTGCAACCGTTGTATGTTGCGTGCACCAAATCACAAACAACAAGCCCGAGTACTGCAGTGGCCACACACGAGTAAACACAGCGCTGTCTGCCACATGCACAAGTGCATAACTACTCGATGGTGATGGGAGGCAGGTCTGCTCCTGGTGGTCATTGCCGTGTGAGGAAAGGTGCTTACCCCTTCGCTGTAGGTCAAGGGCAAACACCATCATGCAGTCAGGCCGCATGGAGCGTTGGATGCGTGCGTACAACAGATCGTCTTGTTCCTGGCCCGCTTCTGAGCCCTCCACACATTGCGCTTCTGAGCCCTCCACACGTTGCGTAAGCTGGTACAGCCTAGGCCAGAGCTCCAGCAGAGCAGTGGTCTGTTGTCCGACAACATCATGTGTCAGTCGCCATTGCCACAGGAAAAGGGCACCATGACAGCAGTATACGCAAGGCAAGCACTTCCCGCACCACACTGTAATACCTGGGAAGGCTGATGGTGACAACATGAAAATGACCAATACAGGTCCATAAGATATTAAGCATGCCAGACCCACCTTGCCCATGCCTGGCGCGGCCACAAGCCTGAGCAGCTGGAGCGTTTTCATGAACATGTTGTCCGGGATGAAGGAGCTGTTGAGCTTGAGCAGGCGGCGCAGCATCTGCTTGACCACCTCATCAAAGCCCTCCAAGGGAAAGAAGCTCCCAAGGGGGTAAACACGGCCGGACCCGATCGTGCCCTCCCGCAAGGGTGGCAGGGCAGGGCCAACCTTGCTGAAATGGGCCTGGTAATCTTGCAGCAGCAGATGGTGGGCATCGTCCAAGCCCAGGGAAGGAAGTTCAGCTGGACCTGAAGGAACCAGGACGCAGTCCAGCCTTTCAGCGCAAGCAATAAGGATCATAATTCAACTATGCCCATGGAAGAGCTGCATGCAATCAAGCAGACTGCAAGCTGTACTGAAGGAGCACCAGCCAGTCCAGCACGGCTCGAGCTGAACTCAGCTGGTGCTGCTGCCAGTGGAAGTCACTGTGCGCTGATTCGAGTCAACTGAAATACAGTGAGAGCTTGCAGTATGCCCAACAGGCTACACAGCCAACGGCTAGAAGGGCGCAAGCTGACTTCAGCTGATGCTGCTGCCTGTTGGAGTTACTCTGCGCTGACTGAGTTCAACTGAGTTGCAGTGAGAGCTTGCATGTAGACTACAGGACACACGCTGCTGACTAGCTGAACATGGAGGCTGAGAAGCGCACAACGCACCCGTTGCAGGGTTGCCCGTCACAATGATTGCAGACTCGCTGTTGTCACCGCCCTTGTATGGCAGTGAAGGTGTAGCCGCTGGAGCTGTAGGCTCTGAGGACGCCGTTGAGCTGAAGCGTCTTGGGGTCGAGGCCAAGCGTGGCTGCGAGCTGCTCAAGGTTGAGGTGGCCGTCAGGGTCAGTCTCGGCTCGCTGAAGCCGCTCCCCATACTTGAACCACTTCTCAGATGACATTGTCCAAGCCTACAAAAGTGCATTTTTCACTGTCACAGCATCAGATCATATGCAACACACACAGATTAGCACCTGAACGACCCAGCTGCTGCTAAACTGGCTGTCAGGAGACAACGATGATATTGCCACCTGTCCATAAAACTAGACGGACAGGTCCACCAAAGCTACTGCAAGGTGATGGGGACCGTCTCACACAAGCAGACTGGAGGCAGACCAACCTTTCTTGGACGGTGTCACAGACGCCTTCCTGCACAACAAAATAGGTTGGTTGAGAAGATGCTTGAGAACCGGTCTGCACAAGCAAGGTGAACAAACCTTGCACTATCAAACCACTTCACTTCACATCACCCCACACTACCCCAAGCCTGCTTGATGCTCGAAGCCAAGACATATGCGAGCAGTTGCGGCATGCAACAAACGTTCCAGGCGCAGCCCACAGGTTGAGAACAAGTCTCTCGCCTTCGGTACTGTGCGTTCAGGTCATACGTACCACGCAGCAGCTGGGTCCAATGGATGCAAGGCCGACAAAAAGGAGAGTTATCCAGAGGTAAGTGATCTTCTGTATTACACCTGTTGCATCCCCGTTTAATCAGTTTTCTTCAAGATCAAAGCCACTGCATAACAGCAGAAACCCAACTGAAACCAGCAAGCGATACTGGAGGGATGGCAAGCAAGGCAGCCAAGTTTCAGCGGTAACACTGAAGCAGGCAGCTCGACAAGCTCGCTCACCTGCTCTTGTGATCTCTAACTTGGCTTGGTAGTGAGAGCTCAAGCAGGCAAGCAGCTTGTGGAGATCTCCGCTGCAACGCGCCTTGTACAGTATTTTCCAGCCAGTCAGTATCCAACAGTGACGAAGATGCAGCCCAAATAAGCTTGCAGAGTGTTGCAAGGCAGTCAGTTCAAGATAACCCACTACTGCCAACAGTTTGAGACACTCCTGAGCTAATTTTAAGGAGGGAATGCCGTAAACTTGCTGCACGTCGATTTATTCTGGCGAAAGTGGCTATGCTTTGGGCATAGGCTGGTCCTGTCACAGGAACTGAGGACTGTGCAAGGCACTGGCCAAAGTGAATGCATTATCAATTCATTTGGAAATGTGGTTCTGTGATGGCCATAAATTTCTACAGGTGTGTTCTTGACCGCTGCAGCTCCGAGCTCGAGCTCTGACTCGGAGTCAGCACAATGTGAGCTGGCAGCTGGCACATTGCTGGCTGCTGAGCATATTGGCAGCTGGCAGCCAGGCTGCTAGCGGCACCCTGCCAGGCGCAGAGATCAGCCTAGGCATCAAAGCTCAGGGCACTTGCCGTGATAATGATATCAGGCTCGGTCCCGATATGCCGGCCATGAGCATGCAGGCAGTGCATGCGCATGCACTATGGCGACTATGATCATTTAATGCAAGTCGCTGCATAAGGGTGGCAGGCTGAACTTGGATTAAAAAATTTAGATCTATGGAGTTTATATAAGGAGGTTGGACTGCAGCAAAGAATCTGTTGAAGGACCCTTTCCCCAGTCACTTCAACGTTGACATACGTCTTGAAAAGCTCTTTGTTTTGCTTGGCGGCACAGTTCCAACAGTCAGTTGAAACTTTCTGATTTGCTCTTGGGCACACTTCCCACCCTCATAAGGATATGCTTGCTGGGCATCAATGATCTGTCAGCCTGATGCTTGCAATACATTAATATTCAGTGGGACCCAAGTTCTGCTTCAGGCTGTTCAAGGTGTCAATGCCTCATAGGCTCACACAGAGGGCCCCCCTGTATGCAGGCTCGATCAGCCTTGGTCATCGTATATCTCTTTGAGCACCTTGGGCACCTTTTCTTACAATCACAAGGCCCATTCCTACTGGTGACCTGGATAAACACGCAAATGGGCACCTCCTGTGGTTTTTTTGTGCTCACTCGCCCGGATGCATGCCTTCCTCCAATGACCCTTGCCACGTAATATCCATTGCGTGCCGGCCTTGGATCTCCCCACGCATCTAAGTAAACATCGCGCCCTTCATGTCTGGAAGGGGATGGACCGGGGCGTGCGGCACACGCCACGCTGCATTCGCAGCGCGCACAGTGCTTGCCTTTGCCGAGCCTCACGACAGCAGCGGCTCTAGGGAACAGCAGTGGGGCACAGCACAAGTGGGATGACAGCCATTTGCTCTTCCTGAACGCCAAAGCGCTTATCAGAGGCCTTAATGAGACGCTGTTTGCTGTTGGCATTTGAGAATGTGGACTGCTCAATTGCTGTGGTGCAACTGACTTTGACTGGATGGGTTTAGAGCGACAGTGCCTTGTGTTCTGGGCGCAAAGCAGAAGGAAATGTCGCTCCGAGCTCCAGAAATGACTAGGCCAGAGATCTCTGAGTTTCGAGTTCGATCTTCAATGTCTAAAGGGCCATGTAACATATGGCTTGTACGGCTGTAAAATTGTTGTCTGCTTGCTGGATGATATTCACCAGTGATCACTTGCCCTTTCTCTCATTTCTGGCGTTCACTCTGCATTTTTGTATAGCTATGTGTAAAGTCAATATTCTGTGTCGTCAGATTGACTCAGAACTGCCATCACTTATGCCTCTATCCTGGGGATGGCAGCCTTATTTCCGAAGACATATCCATTTGTGCGGTGTGTGCATTGTGTGGCAGTAGATGCGCATGATGCCGCTGTGCGTGTGGTACACTATGATATTCTTAATCATAATTTAAGACAGGAGGTGATCCTGGAGTCACTTCAAGCCCAATCCTTACAAAAGTATTGCTAATGTCTCAATTGCACGCTCGCAGGCACTAGTTCCTGCATACAATGAAATCAACCGATCCGTTTCCTGTCCTCAAATTTGCGCAAGAAACCCCTTGTTGTTTACTTGCAACCCCGGCCCCGGTTGCAATAATACAAACACACTTATGTACTGCTTAGAGGCACCCTGCTGGCACCCGCTTTGCCTGCAACAATGAACTGGCAAATATCTAAGTCAGCTTTATTTTCTGCTGCAAAGCTTTTCCCTGTCAGCTCCCTCTCTCGTCCACAGGCCATATGGTCCTTGTTTTAGACACCTGGAATTTTCCTGCTTGACCGGGCTCATTGTTGCTTGCACTCCGGAGGCTTCTCGCCCTTATCTCCCTGCAAAAAGAGTACAACAAAAAGGTGAGATCCAGGACAGACGACATCATGCGCACAGCAAAAATTCTCCTAAAGAGAGCACGGCACTGCCCTTCTACACAGAAGGCAAGTCACGCTGAACACTTTCAATGGCATAAGCAACCTGCCAGCCTGCAATCAGTTGTGCATGGGTGCACACAGTCAGCCAGCCAGAAATATACACACCGCTTGTCTCTTTCTCTCAGCTCCGCCACCCAGTACCTAGCGAAATTGAAGAAAATAGCGCCTACTCGATCACTGGCGGTGTGCCCAGTACAAATTGTTGAGAAATGGTTGTACACAGCACCCTCTGCGCACCAACCAGGGTCCACACTGGACTTGGGTGATTTAAAATTTCGAATTTAAATTCATGCAGGCTCTGTCTACTGGCAGCACACCTCACCGCCCTTGAGCGCCTGCTTGATCTCCTTCTCATCCGCCGCATCCTCGTCATCGTCCTCGTCATCATCCTGTGTACACAGCATTCCCCCTGTCAGACACCCTTGCAATACCCAAAAGTGGCAATTCCTTCTCGAGACCTGTGAAGCAGTTGGAAGACACTTTGAGTCGACAAGAGATATCGTCATCTCTTGAGTTGTGTAGGAGGCTATTTCAAGCGGCCCCAGGAAAGGAGCACCCCTGGCCGCAGGGAAAGCAGTAGGTTGAAACGACTGCAGCCCTCCGCAGATGCTTGCTTGCGATGCATCAACCGTACTCCTTGCCAGGAGGTGTCTTGTCATTTACACGCACTGCTCATGACTTGCAAGGCAGCCAATTCTTCTATCTGGTGCTCGCACAGTCTCAGGTTCTCTCTTTGCCTTGTTTATCGGAGGTTGGTGCTGACCTCATCGTCATCTTCGTCGACATCATCGTCCTCGTCATCATCCTCATCATCGTCATCCTCGTTCGCCTCCCCCGTGTACCACTTGACCGCGTGGGGGATTATGCGAGTGCGGATCGTCTCCCTGGCATCAGAACCTTCGTTTTCAACTTCAAGGCAGACATAATTCTGAAAAAGCACCAGGAAGACCCCTATGTGATCAGGTCCAAGATGCGGGCAGTACCAAATGAGGGAGCCGCTGTCCGGCGCTGAAATATATTCTATTTCGATGGAGCCAGGTCAAGCTACAGCAAAACTGGGCGGCGACACTGACACAACAAAAAGCACAAGCAGAACAATCAAAATCGAGCGCGCACCCACCTTCAAAACCCTCCACAAGCAATTTTATCTAAACAACGCACTGACGAGCCCGGGCTTCAGCCATATTGAGAAGCACCCAACATTTACAGCCTTTTCACCCTACAACCTAGAAGTCCTCCTTACCCCCAAATTGCAAGGGTAAGCATACAATTGTAAGGGGCGCTTACCCGATCTCAAAGTCCTCCTCGAGGGCGTTGCGCAGCTCCTCCAGGTCCTCCTCATCAATCTCCTCATCCTCTTCGGGCTCCTGTAGTCATTGCATGACACATTGTTAGTCATCTGCAGCTGCCGGGACACTGCCAGTAACATCCAGGACCACCCGGAGCCGTGCAAGCGTGCATGTTCTGCCAACTATAGTGCAAATCTACATGTGCTGGCATCTGAATTATTATTATTATTTCTACACGCTTTTCCTGCCAAGAGGCAAGGTGTGTCCTGCAGACAAGCTGCAGTTAAGGGCTGAATGGGACATGCCACTTTGACACGTGTACCTGTGCAGGTGTCTTGAGGAGAAGCAAGAATCCACAAGCGAGTGTCTAGCGACAGTCGAGTGATCACAAGAGCTCCATGTGCTAAAACGCACTTTTACTTGCATCACTGTCTCGAGAGTCACAGAGGATTATCTTGTTTCCGGGGCCCAAGTGTAGTGAATGAGTGATAGAGCTGCAGATGGGTGGAATTCGGTGATACCTGGGGAGGAGTGAAGAAGTTGAAGAAGGAGGGCACGGGCTCGAGCTTCGTGAGCATCTTGGGCGCTGCTCCGCGGCCGCCCTTGCCCGGCTTGGCCTTCTTGCGCATCACCTGTGAACATAGTTGCACCATACGGATTCGGTCATTCGGCATACGGTGTATATTCGGTCGTGTATTCGGTGTTTTGGGCCAAAATAGGCCGTTTTTGACCGTATTCCGTACATTTCAATAACGCATTGACCGTGAATTCGGCCGTATATACGGTCCCCCAAAAAGGGTTCTGACCGAATGGTGCAACTATGCCCGTGAACATGCATGAACCACCCCCTCAAATACCTTGGACGTATGTCACCAATACTCCTGAACCCTACATCCAACAAGCGCCGCAAAATCACTTGCCTCATTTTGCCTTCTTGCCTCTGCAGCACAAGTAATGAGCGCCTCTATGGAGCTGCCAAAATCTCACATGTCCTGACCCCTACAGGGCGAATGCCTGTATTCTGTCCCTGAGGGAACATGCGGTGAAGCCAATCAGTGCCGGGTGCGGCCCCAGCCCCAATCACATCACACAGAAGAATACATGCGACAAAGCAACCATTTTTGCGAGCCCCCTTATGTAGCGATTGGTCACTGGCGCTCCTGCTGGCTTCATTGGCAATGAGTCTAGGCAGAGCCGATGAGCAATGGCCACTTGAAGGACTTTGCAACATTGATTGCCCCCAAATGTGTCACACCTCATCCAACTTTCACTGCTCTTCAGGTGAGAACTGCTCTGCATAGCAGGGAGCACAGAGCAGATGCAAGACGCAAGTGGTACACACTAGATGGCGGGGGGGAAGCACCTTGACGGTGGGGTTTTTGCCGGCGGCCCAGTCGATCTTGGTTCCCTCCGCGCGGTGCAGCATCGGCTCGCCATCCTCCTCGTAGATGTAGTACGTCTTCTCCTGCACATGCGAAACAACCATCATGTCATCGCGTGTTCATGGCTGCCGCCTAGGCCTGTTTTGGCACGTGTCTGCTCGTTTGCCGTTATAAAAAAAAATTAATGCACAAAGATCAGCACACAGCTAGCTGGAGCTCGGCACATGCAAGGAAGGGTTGTCCTTCTACCTAAGGAGGTGCTCAAATACGCCCCATGCTCAACAAAAATTCTTCCCCAACTACATGCCAAGACCACAAAGATGCTGTGCAAATTATCACAGACCTCTGAGCACTGACCGATAATTTTTGCCGCCAAAAGCCTTGTCACAAGCAAGAGTCAAGAGTCACAATCACAGCCAAGAGGAACAATCCCGGCAGGCGGCATTGGGAAAGCAGAGGGCAAGGGGTTTCCTGCACTGTGCGATAAAGCACGGCGCACGTTGTGCCGCCAAACCAACAATGCACCTTTCAAGCAGCCCTGGAAACATTCAATGCCAATCTACTGCATCCCACTTGTGAGACCTGGCCTGGCATTTTCTGCGAATACAAAAAGCGAACCAGAGCAAATGCCCTGACCAATATCATATTTCTGGGGCGATTACTTCAAACCAGCGTGCCCCAGAAACCGACTCAAGACTGCCTTGGGACTTGCTTTCTAATTAATTAAGGAACCAGTCGACAGACACCCCAGTACAGATTGGCCAAAGAAGGGTACCCTTCTTTGGCCAAGCGCCCCAAGGCATGCACTCTTGGGGCGCATGCATTGCCCCAAGGTTCCCAAACAAGACCCAAAGCTAAAGACTCCGCCAGAAAGACAGCATCATGTATCCTGCTGGATTATGTGTATATGCTCTGCTGCACGGATGACAACGCACCAGGGCGGATTGGTCGAAGAAGGGGTCGGGGGAAAAGTGGAAGTACAGCGAATACTCCCAAATAATCTCAAATCTCTCTTTACAAGGGGCCTCAGAGTCCCATATTGAGAAAATCAAAATGATGGAAAAGACGGAAAATGTGCGCACCAGGGTGAATTGGTCGAAAAAAGGGTTGGGGGAGAAGTGGAAGATGAGCTTGAAGCCGCCAATCTCATCGCCGTCCTCATCAGCCTCGGGCGCCAGCTCAGCAACGCTGATGTCAGTCAGGTGCTTCAGCACCTCCTCGTCCTTCTCCGACAGCTGCGCAACGCACAGGCATTCAAATTTGGAACCAAAAATGTAAAATTTCAACGAAAAAGCATGCTGTTGTCAGTGAGAGGTTTCAGCACACCCCTGTCGTTCACTGACAGCTGCACTGGCAGAGCCCAAAAACTCAAAACTGCAAGAATAAATGTTCAAGGACGCGACCAGTGCTGAGTCAGGTGCTCCAGCCCACTTTAAAACACAGCACCGGCGATCTCAGCACACCCATCACAGCATGGTGAGGATGGCTCCTTCTGCGGCAGCCATGCAGAATCGCGCTATCAATCACTTTGGCCCTCTGAAAAATTTGGTCGGCCCCAAAAGCATCGCAAAATCACGGAACTGAGATTACGGTAAAGAGATTTCCTTCATGTCACATTGAGCCCAGACTGGGCAGCATACCTGAGCTTGAGTTGGAAAGACGTGATGCGGTTCGGGTCCAAACAACACCACTGCCTTCTTCACTGACTGGAACTCAGGCAACTACGTAATATGCTCTTTTGCTGCTCTATGAACAACAACGAAAGCTTCGCCAACAGCCACGAAGCACGGCAAACACATGCACCATCGCTTGCCAGCACGATGTACAGCTCGTCAGTTCGCACGTGGTGCTGTGCATTGTGCCGGATTACAACATCAGAAGTGCTCCCTTCTTGCTGGACAAGGGGTTGCACCTGACTAAACATGCTGGCGGTACATGAGATCCTCAGACACTCCCACATTGGGCCAAGGAGCATATCTTGCATTTAAAGGGATCTTATGCAAGAATGAGTGACTCACGGACTCGCCGATGACGCGATTGGCGCGCAGGACGCCGAGCCAGAACTCGGGGATGCCCGCGGGGACCCCCTCCTCCTCCTCCTTGGTCTCGCCCTCGGCCTCTTTTGGCGCGGGGACTTCCTTTTCGCCGTTCACAATCGCCTTGCGCTCCTCATACAGCGGCGCTGCATCCACAGACACTTTAATTATTGTTATTGAAAAAAACACTGTTATGGCAAACAAAACAAAGCGTGCTCCTGCTTGGCATCAAGGTCAATCAAAGAACATGCTTCCCCCAAGAACTACTCCAAGTGTGGTGCAACAGGCGCATATCTTGCCAGTGGAAGGTGCCAGGAAGATGGAACAAATACGTCCACCTTCAGAATGACTCTATCTTGCCTCTACTTGCTGGAAGGAGAAATTCGCAAATTTCCGTTTTTTGTTTTTGTAGCAAAAAAGGTGGCCAGAACCTTATGGCTCAAGTAATTTGTTGCGCCTGGGCTAGAATGGCAACATTGTGATGTTCCTAGCAAATTCTACGCCGTCCTCAGATAATCTCAGACCATGCCCTGTCTATGGTTCTGAGCGTGAACAAGCCAACGTCTGCCAGTATATGAGAAAGGCGTGCAGGCTAGCGCTCCTCAGTCAGAACACAGTGCATCATGCTCAGGCGCAGAGGTCATACAGCACAAGTCACTTCAGTCAGGCAACTTCCCAACCGTGCAGAAGCAGGACACCGAGCGAAGGCCATGGCCTCAGAACAGATACAGCCACACATGCAGTACAGGAAGTTACGCTGAGGGCATCATGTACAGGACCAGCGAAGTCGGCAACAAGTCAGGCTGCCTGATCAGAGCGGCGCATTGACATAAGTGCAGTATATTCATAAGAAGGATCAAGAAATGTAGAATGACTCACCGTAGAGGGCGTCGTACTTGGCCTGCAGCGCTTTCAGCTCCTTCTGGTACTCACTCTCGTGCTCGTCATGGCTCTCCTGCAGGGCTTGCAGCGCCTGCGCAGACAAAAAAAATTGCATCTGAGTTTAGTTTGAAATTTCAGGCTCACGCATTGACACGGGAGTTTAGTGTCTGCGCATCACCTGTCTTTCAAAAGTCGCAGTGACTGAGTGCCCCTTTGCCAGAACCAGGCATGTGCTGTGATTGGCTCATCCCTGCTATGCATGCTTCTATACGTTGCCCAGCCCAGGGAAATTTCTTGCTGCTGGTAATCAGAGTGTCAATATGTGCACGCAGCCACATGCACAGAGTATGCTGGTAGAGGACCTTGGTGCTCACCTGGATGCGCGCCTGGATCTGCGCGGGCAGAGTCTCCACAAAGCCTGACGATTTGCCAATCATGGTGTTCAGCCGCGCCTGTGCAGGCGATCAGACAAAGTCAGGCATGGCATATGGCCAAGTTGCTACCTAGCCCCTGATCTCTGCATTGCAAATTGCTGTGAGAGCGCAGATGTGAGAATTTCCTGCTGCCAGACGCTTATAGATGCATGCAAGGCAATTTACGGCTGGAAAATGCTGTCGATCTGATATAAGGCGTGGTGCTCGATCAAGCAACAAACCGGTTTCACTTGCTCGTGACTTGCACACAGCAATAGGATCAAAGCACAGGACCTGATTGGGCACGCCCATGGGGGAGGGCAGGATGAGAGCAGCACCTGAATTACCTCGACCAAGGCAGCGTTGCCTTCTGCTCCTAGCATGTGACCTGCGTGTTCCAGCCCTTTTTTAAGATTACGCAATAGAATATCTTTGGAGGGACAGCATACGCCAACATGTCTGATAGTGAGAGCAATTAGGTTCGCAAAAGTATAACATTGTGTTCCTAATCGTAAATCCCGATAACGAAGATGCGAAAGCCACGACAATCGTCTGTTTACAGTTCACACAAAAAGCGAATAAACATGGAGGTGTCTGAGAGTCTTCATGCACATGTTTGCTCAGCCGATTCCCCAATCATCTCGTGAAAGCGGTCGTTTTTTTTTATCACAACACACCGATTTTCCAATGATTATTTCGCCGCAGGTCAAAAGTTATTGGGAACAGCAACTGATTGAACAGCACCTGCTGGATTAGCGTCAAACACTTCTTCCTCCGCCACCGGCTGTGACATAACCTTGTTAAATGCGCAATTCGAAGGCGACTGGAGGGAATTTTCACGGAATTGAGCACGGAGGCGCAAGTGCAAACCGGCACAAAGAAGCCCTACGAATTCCTGACCCCTGGAGGGTTCCTGCACTCCCTGATCCTAGAAAAAGGTTTCACAATTATAGGGGTTCAAGGATCTGAATCCTGATAAGACCCTAATAGCCTGGAGGCACCCTGATCAGCGGTGTCCCAGAAATTTCCGCACACCTCAGATCGATACAATGGCTCTCTCAATGAAGGCATCCACCGCTTTCGGCACCAAGGTCGTCGCCCCACAGAGGACCAGCGTTCGCGCTCGCGCGACGCCTGTGGTCTCCGCGACTCTCCGTGAGGACGTGGCCCGGTAAGGCCTGTACCAGAGGTGCTAGCACGTACCAGAGGATTTACAATTTCTTGAATCGGTTTTGTAACGGTCGCTGGAGCTGCTCGCCTGGCATTCCTCCGAGAGCTGCGGAGCCGGATTGCGCAGTGGCCCTGGAGCCTGCGATGGGCGATATTTTGTGGCCCTTGGTCTTTCCACGCAACCCTGTGGCTGCAACTTTTCCAAGTCGTGATTGGAGATCTCATCAGGCCTGTGATCGAGATCCTTCATAAAGTAGGCTGGGTCAAAGAAGAAGCAGGCTTGTTATGGTGGTGCTGGGAGTGTGCAGATGGCTGACTCCTCAAGCTGCAGCTTCTTGAGAGGTGTCTGCCAAGATTATCGGTTGAATAGCTTGCAAGAGTCGAGCTTTTGATGATGTATGAACAAGTCCTTACCGACAGATGAACTTCTTACGCTGGAGAAATTCTTGGAGCAGGTTTCCTCACAAGGATCTTTTGGGATTGCGTAGGTATGCAAAGGCTGCTGGCGTGGGCATTGCATCCCTGGGCCTTGCCCTCTCAGCCAATGCCGCCAGCGTGAAGCTGGGAGGTGACGGCGGTGCTCTGATTTTCGACCCTGCCACCATCACCATCAAGGCTGGCGAGAGCGTCACATGGACAAACAACGTGGGCTTCCCCCACAACGTCGTCTTCGACGAGGATGCTATTCCGGTGCGTGTTTGTCGCAAAGTTGCTTTGTCACGTTCCAAAGTTGCCACCACAGCTTGCTGTGGTTTGCACTTCTGGCTCGGAATGGGACAGCCCAAAGCAAGTCCGCGGGCTGATTGTCAGTTCAGTGCTCATTATATTCGAACGACAGCAAATACGTTTTTTTGTATTGCATGCAACGCTTTTATTGTCAACATTATGGATGGCTCTTTGCAGTATTGGTGACAGGCACACTCTCCTCCCCCTGTGCTGCCGTGCTACGTGCAAGGAAGCTTGCGGCCTTCACACAGCTGTCTAGAGTCACTGCTACTGGTTGACCCGTAGATCAATCCTGCTGCATGTCAAATCCAATATTGAAGTTGAGCTGAGAGTATTCCTGCTGCCTGCAGTCCGGCGCCAACGCAGAGTCTCTAAGCCACGAGGATTACCTCAACGCCCCCGGTGAGTCAGTGTCGTCTAAGTTCACAACCCCCGGCGAGTACTCTTACTACTGCGAGCCCCACCAGGGAGCTGGCATGGCCGGCAAGGTCATTGTGCAATAGGTTGCTGACTAACTCGCAGTAGTAATCGATGCGCGCGGCAACATCGAATGTAGCCGGCGCGTAGCGTAGCAGCTGTGTGGGACTGGGACTGTGTGGCAGAACTGTGTTGCCAATAATTTCTTTCACTATCCAGCATTATGACAAGGAACGAGTGATCTGGTTTTGAGGGGAATTCTAAGCAGCATGCATGAAAAATGCTTGACATTGGGAGATTTGACATCAGGAAGACTTGTAAAATGTGAGCATTGATTGAGAGCGCTCCTAAAATTGTTGTGGCGAAGGCAATTTAATCACAAACAAACGCACATTGTCAGTGTCAGTCTAGCACGGTGCTACATGTTCCATATGCACAAGAGGCTTTACAGAGCAAGGTGTCATGAGGAACCTTTCACCGAAGAGCTGCCAGCTGCCAGTGCTACTAGAGCTACCAGTGGTTGCCTGCCCAATTGCACGCCATTTATAAACCTCCCTCTTACAAATTCCAGACTCGCGAGCAATTGACAGCCTAGTTATAACAGCTGTTTCAGGCTGAAAGTTTCAGCCTAGCGCAAGTTCTCCCAATGGATAATGATGCAGCAAATTGCCAGCACTTTGGATGCGAAAGACAACAGCCTTATGATTACTCATCCTTCTCTCTTCTCGTCCATGCCATAAGCTCGGTCTGGCTCTCTAAATCACCATCACTGCTCATACGCTGTCTCTTGAGTATGCGTACTCGCACCATCACTGGCATGCATGATGCACGGACTAAATCATCTGCAGCTGCCATGCTGCATGCACCCGCTCACATTTGTCTATCCAAGTATCTGAACCTCACACCTCGCACCATCTCAGATAAGTATAAGACTCGCATGCAAGCACACCAGAAGCAAGTTGCTGCAACGCATGCTCGTGCATTGCAGGGTTTCCTCTCTCGACCTGAGCCAGTTCTGACTCACAGCCCATGAATATTAGCAGAAACCACAAAATGCCTTGTCGTCTAACATATAATCTTGCTGCTCGCGGATAGAGCAGGCTGTATGGCGCTGTGTATGCGTCAGGAGTACTGCTGTGAAGACAGCTTCTGCAGTTTATGTATAACCCATCGGGGCGATTATACATTCTGGGGTGCGTAGGTGCAACCCCTCTGCATGACTCATCCCCATCTCACAATTGCTGACGCCCACGTGAGTCCTGCTCCAAAGCCGGCCAGCGCCAGCTGCGCAGTCACAGCCACTGTCAGATTGCAATTTTACCTTAAGGACAAGATATGTCAAGCAACAGTGAATTATTGCTCTTCAGTCTTCTTGATAACATGCAGGGGAGATCCCACAGCAACGGATAGACAGCACTGTCCACCTTCAGTTGGGCAGATGCATGCAAGCAGCTGTGCGGACACGATTAGACAGGTGATGCAAGGTCTCAAATCTCCAGTGATTGGCTTCCACCCTGGCAGTCTTTTCCAGGAAGATGGGGCCTGAGATGGCAGCTTTCATGGGCACAATGCAACCGGTGCAAATTGTGCCATTCTGGCGCTAATGAAAAGACGATAGATTCCATTTCATCAGCCGTCTGTTTCCCTCGCTCCCCTTTACACCCCTTGCTTCATCAAGAGAGGGTGTGCACAAACCACGTTGCCCATTTAGGGTCCTGCGCACACATGCAGCACACTGGCGACGTGGCCATGTGCTCCTGCATCCTTTCCTAATTGTTCCTGTCCGTCCTCCTTCTAAATCCTCTATCTCCCGAAGAGGGGTCCTCCATACCAACCCTTAGCAATTCCCATATTCACCCCTGACCCTCTCTACTGGAAGAGGGAGAAAGAAGATATACGCACCACATTGCCGGGCACGATAGTGTTTGCGCGCACAGCTTCATCGAGCGCCAGGGGAATTGATGCGGCGCTTGTGTTGCCGTATTCTGCCAGATTACTAATCACGCGGTCGGAGGGAACGCCCAGACGCGTCGCCGCGCTGTCCAGGATGCGCTGATTTGCCTGAATGTTTAAGTCATTCACCATTAGAAATTATTAGACAATGGCGACTAATAAGAACAGGTCACTTTTGTAGCGTTTAGGGCTATCACCAGGTTTGCACCCTTTCTCACCCGCATGCTTGATCTGCGCAAGCAGGCTGCTAACACCTGCTTGATAATTGCAACAGCTGCTTCCAAGTGAAGTCTCAGTCATAGCAAGAGAGATTTTTCCTACATCCCACATTTGCAGCTCGGCAAGGTGCCAACAGCCGCTCATTAATCCAGTGTGCATGCATTTCTATGCCATATTTTGTATGGGCCAACAGCAAAGATGTGATTCAATTTGAAATAAAAGGCTGATACCTGGTGCAGCACTAGCCAGTCCACGTCATCCTTCGTCCTCCCTGCATCTGCCAAAGCCGCCTCTACTACCTGAGCAACACAAATCACCAGGCTCACCTGCCAAGTGTAAACCCATGCTTTCAAATTGCATGCAGCATGGAGATGAACACCCTAACCGATCAACGTGAGCCCAACAGGGACAGAAGATGTGAAGACCTCCTGGCTATTGAGGGACATGTACTGTATCTAGAGCATCACACCACCACTGCGAAGGCAGCACAAAGAGGCACCAAGCTATCCTGCAATGATTTTGGCAGGAGAACACAGAAAGAGGTGCTTACCATGGGTACTGCGCACACGGCGAATTTGAAGACCTCCTGGCCATTCATGGGACAAAGCATATGTAGACCATTGATACCACTGCAGAGGCAGCGCAAGAGGCGCCAAGCTGTGCTGTGAGCCTTGCATTAAAGGTGGTAATGCATTAAATAATAGGAGAGGAGGGAGGAAGGTACCGTGGGCACGGCGCGGACGGCGAATTTGAAGACCTCCTGGCCGTTCATGGAGATATTTTCAAAGGAGCCGCGCGCCGAAGCGTGCGTTTTGTGCAGCGCCTTCATTCCCTTCCCGCAGTACATGGCCTGCCCGATAAAACAAGGGGTTTACACAGGCTGTTCACGCTCACATCAACAAACGCGTGCACAGCGACAGGAGGTAAGGAGCCTGGTCTCGACAGATGGGTGCACATGCAGCTTCCTGTGCAACCCATGGCAAGCCCGAGAGAGCCGGAGAAACCTAAGAAATATAAAAATAGGGACTCTCTGTCTTCGGTAAATTTCCTGACGTTCAATATCTAGCCCCCGCCTGAGGCACCCTATCACAGCATGCAGAGCAGGAATGTGCACATGACATGCCTAGCCTGGGCATTACAGACATTAATGTAATGAGGCATATCTGCCAAGCTCTGGCTAAAGCGGCCACAGATTTTGAGCGGGCACATTTAGATGGTCACCAATGTAGCTTCTAGCTGCGCATCTCCCTTCAGACATGTGCAAAATAGCTGACCTGTGCAAGCTGACCTTGCACAGAACCTCTAAAGAAGTAAGATTCATGAGGAAGCAAACGCGCACATTCAGGTGTTTCTGCCCGAGCCCGTCGCTGGCCATGGAGCTTCCGAGCAGGCTGCAGGGCTGCTCCCCTTGCTGCTGCGTCAGCACCACCGCGCCACAGCCGTCGCCAAACAGTATGCACGTGCCTGCGCGCAATGCCCCCTATAATCACCCTTGAATATCCGTTAACTACCTTTATCTGGGTGCTTCCAGGAAGTGCCTCTCACCTCACCAATTGAGTCTCAACACAGCTGCCCGTTGAACAGTAGTGTATGTGCCAATGCATTCTGTGAGCCACCCTAGCGAAGCACTCCATTCAAGTATTCTGAATCTTCAGAAACAGGTTTTTTACTTGGAGCAGTTTCTAAAGACGGGTTTCCTACTTGGAAGCATTGAACAGTATGCATGTGCCTGCGCAAACAGCCTCTTCGTGTAGGCCAAAGCAGGACGCCTTACAGCCCACAAGGACAAATTTTTGCAACATTTGAGACTGCCCTTTCTCTCACAGCTGTCATCGGCTCCCTGGCATGATCCAACTCCGCTTGGCTCTTCTAGAACCTATTGCAGCCTTTCATAGGGTGAGCATTTTCAGGCACAGATGACCCCATTGATGATTGTTCTGTTAAATCAGATCTCAATGAAGAGATCCTCTGGGGAACAATCCACCAGCCTTGCCCGAAAATCACATATAGGCAGAGAAGAGCTACAGCAGGCGCGCACCTCTGTCTCGCCAGTCCACGTATCTGGACAGCGCGTCAGCGCCGATGACTAATACGTTGCTGTAGGTGCCTGTGCGGATGAACTGCGCCCCGGTGACTAACCCCACGACAAATCCGCTGCAGGCTGCTGTCAAATCGAAGCACAGCGCCTTCTTTGCTCCAATCAGCGCTTGCACCTAAACAGATTCAACATGACTCCCTCAGTAACCATACATTCTCTTAAGTTCACCTGCAAAAGTCCCCCCTTACAGAGAATCATGCAAATAGCAATAAGTTCAAAGCACAGAACGAGATATATTTTGCACCATGCAGACAGATGCATTAAAGAACGTGCACCGATGTCCTTGGAGTGACTTCTGTTTCCAGTCCTCCCTCATCACACTGGCCCTTACATCACAGGTCATCTATTGCTGACTCTGATTGCATCCAAGATTCAATTTGCCGAGAGTGATGAGGCAGAGGGTAGTAATATAGAGAAGGCGGCAGAGGTCACCTGGCAGGCGCTGCCAAAGAGATCATCTGGGCTGGAGGTGGCCAGGATTATGAGATCCACGTCTCCCGCGGCGATCCCAGCCATCTCCAGCGCACGCTGCGCTGCCGTGGCTGCATGCTGACTTAGCGACTCCCCCTGTGCCAGCACATGTCGCCTCCTGCAGGGAGCATGAGCATTAGTCAAGAGGTGTTTCATTCACTCCACCTTACATGTACACATTCTCTCCTAATGTTGTTCATTCATGGCGCATGATTTCAGGAGTTGATGCCTGATGGTGTGTTCTTTTCCCAAGAATTAGAGGCTAAATTGGGTTAAATCAATGCTATGGGTACACCGTTCCTTGCTGGCTGTAGCTCTGCTAGTGGATGGGCAAAGCAGCGGCCAGCCGGACGATGTTACCAGAGCACTACAAATGCACCTGACTTTTCTCTCACTTCTACTAGACTGGCAAGTGCAGTGATCGCAGTGATGCAGCACTTTGACACCGGAAATTGATCGGAGGAAGCCGGAACATGGACTTCACATAATGACAATTCATGATGGACTGATAGCAGAGCGAGGACTCTCACACATTAAGATAGGATATCCATTTAGCTAAAGCTTGAGAATGGAGATTTGCCCGACCTGATGCCTGTCCTGCTTGCTATCCACTCGTCATTCGTTTCCACTAGCTTCTCGAGATCTGTGTTGCTCAACACTGCCTCCGGTACACTGCTCCCTGATCCAGCCAACTTGCATCCTGCAAGATCGAAAAGAAGACAGATTAAACCCGAAGGCAGTACATTGTGTCCTTCCCACGGCAAAACATCACGTTCTTCTGGCGTCTGGTGAGTGCCCAAAGTAGGACGGGGCAGAAATCACCTTGCAGGGTCTGCGCTGCATGCGCTCTGATAGTGACGCTGCAGACAGACGATCGTCTTCTCGCACTGCTCCACCTCGAAGCAGTGAAAGCCGGGCAGGTGTGGCTCTGCCGTGGCAAGCAGTTGGGCTTGACCTGCTGGTCTGCCAAAACACGGCTGCCCCCTGCAGCATCATCGGACCCAAATTGTCGCGATGTAGATTGCATAATAAGAGACTGATTTGACTGTATAGGGGATCTGCAATCGCTCTCATTCCAATGCAGTACTATGTTGCAGCTATGCAACGTGATGTGAGGTCTGAAAATGTTGCGCTAAAATGCCTACACCTCTTGAATGGAATCACTTTACATCAAATCAATGAAATTTAAGCTTCAAGAGAACCTACATAATCATGGGATTCAGAAAGGGCAGGAACACCACCTGCCAGCGGCATGCCTTTACAAGCACTTTGCCCGCAAAGGGATTACAATGTTGCGAGGTCTCCTTCCAGCGTTGGGCAAAGCTCCAGATGCCAACAATGGATGCCAGAGTTGCTTGAAGCGACTTAAATCAGTGGGGAGCATCAGGTGGCTGATGCTCCGTTCTGACCAACTCTCGATTACGTAACCCCAGGGCTTCAGGTTCAAATGGTCTGAAGGACAGGAAGGACTATGATTGTGTGCAATGGAGTCTCTTATCTTATCTAATCTTCTCTGTTCTGATCATCGTTGCCTTGAGCTCTGTATATTTCCATGTGTGTGCGTAGGCATCCAGGGCCTTCCAAAGAACCCTGTAGGCCGCCTAGCTGCCAGCTCAGTGAGCTGCATGACCACTTATTACCAACACTGGCAGTATTGGCATAAATACTGCAACTATAACTTCATTGCACATGCTTACACGAACGAGCAAAAGCCATCTGCTCATAGAGATGTTCAACGAGCACAAAAACGAAAAAAATTCAAAGCTGCTCAATGGTGGATACGGAGTAGATTTTCTAGAATCTGCTCAGCACACGCATATACCGTCTTTGCAAATTGCAATGACAACCCAATCTAGCACACGCCTACAACCTCATGGAAGCATTGATCTAAATCTTAAGCGACTTATCCAACTACCATCATCATGGCAGCGCTCCTTCTCTCAGTGCACTCAGCAAAATTATACAAATTTCAATACTGGCACGCATCCTGAAAAGCATGCTTCCAAACCCAACACACCCTTTTCCAGCAATTCAAAACACACACTGGCTGCTAAGGCGCAGGGAGAAACAGAGTGCAGTGATGATCAGATGACAGAAACACCACTGCGTTGTATGCTCCCCTTGCAGGTTGCAAGGGAGCGTTTGAATGATTGGACCACCCATACAATAGCTGTGTTACCGGGCCTCCTAGGAGTTACTCATTCATTCTTCATCCCGTTCGTTGAGGCCAGCTAGAATCAAAGCTGCCATAAGGTGGTGTCCCCAAGGCATAAGAAGCTGCTGTTCGAACATAGCATCATTGCCAGCTGTCACGGTGACAAATGCTTTCCTCGGTGCCCACATCTGTCACTGCCCTTCCATTTTGCCCAGATTTCTTGAGCACGGCTCTCAGATTGCCGCATGCAGTCTGCAGTGCCGGTTATATTTGGTGGATTCTCTTTGGCGCGGGAGGTCAAGGGCTCGAGCTCAGAGCGTGCAGAACCAGGCGCCTTCCGCGGAGCTTCCTGGGTGCTGGGCCTGGTCTACGATGGCGTCAATCTTTGTGTGGTACTGCAGAAACACACATGGGCAGACATCAGATTTGAAACAGGCTATCACACATAAGAAAGGCATGGAAACAAATATGACCTCGTAGTGAGTATTATGTAGGGTAATCACAATGTGTAAGAAGCTTTTCATGGCTGCAAATGAAAAGAACAGATAGGTGCTGGCTGAGGAGCAATTCTGGTCTTTGGGGCATATACAACCAGTAGTTTTCGACACACCATTCAGCATACTGTGCCTTGCTGGGTGATCCCCAAACAAATTGTGCGGTGATCTGGCGTGATCTTCAAAAAAGTTCAAGTATGGACGGGTCATGTAATGTAATGATTCACCTCTTCCTGGTTGGCCAGCCCCTGCAGCAGGAAGTCATTCATCTCCAGCGCACCAGGTGGCAGCCCCTGCAGCAACCAAAACATCTCAGGTTTGCAAGCCTCTGGAAAATTTGGGCTGGCATCACCGCATGGGTGAAGATTCACAGACACATCTCCTAAACAGGCACCACCTTCAGATTCGACAATATTGACTGTGAGCAATGCTGCAACCCAACGAAGTCAAGCACCAACAGACTGTGGCTCTCTTCATTTATATCAAAACCGTCACTTGGTGGGTACTTGAGTCTGCCGGGTGACTCATGCTCACAATCAAGATTGCGGCTCGTCATCAAGCATTCCAATGTTGGCTTTGCAATATCACTCCTCAACAATGACATTGCTATGAAGTGCCCGCATGCACAACAAAAAACGATGAAAAATGTAGATACAGGATCTTCAATTGTCACCTTGAGGAACCAGGCATGTGTTTTGATCTCGTCCATGGACATTCGGTCTCCGGGGCTGGCCACCAGCACTCGTGTCAGAATGTCCAGGCAGTCCGTGCTCACTTCCACCTCCTGTGTGCAGCACAATGACTACTCACTTACTAATCACCCGAAGTCATGACTGTTCCATGACCCCGACCCCGACCCTTAGTCGTGTGCATCAGCGCATGCAGGCAGTTGCCGCTCATCACCATCTCCGGTGAGAAGATGTGATGTATTGTCACTTTGCTGGCTCCAATCCTTGCGCTTCGCTACTCACCCTGAGTTCTAATTCAAGCAATGCCTGTGAAGTGTCAAAGCATGCTGCATTGGCAAGTCTCACAGAGCAACTGAGTCTTTCTCGACTAACAGATGAAGTGAGGCAGCAGAGATGCATGCTTGCATCCTTCTTGACCTCAGAAAACAAGTGAGGAAGATGAGGGAGCAAAGGTCATTCCCAACAAAGCATTGTGCTGGCATTATTCCAGCCTTCTGCAGCAGCACCACAGAATGCTTGTCACACATGCGAATGCGTCTGTATGTGTGCAAAGGATGACTCACCGGGAGGAGCTTGTAGTCAGCGGTGACTATCTTGCGCGCGAAACGAGCCTCCTTGGCATCGAAGGGGTATTTCCCGTACAGCATAGCATACAGGATGACTCCACAGCTCCAGATGTCCGCTTTCTGCACGCAACATCAGAACCAATGGCATGACCATGCTATGATGCTGGTCTCTAAGGCTTATTGCTCTGCTTCCTCTAAAGATGGCGTACACACGTCAACAGCGAAATATTACCCGTGGAAACAAGGTCTGCTGCTCTGAGCTGCTGTCAAGCGGGATTTATCAGAGCAAAACGTTGAAGCTCCTCTTTTGACCGCGCTTACCATTTTTGAATCCACCCCACCATCGCGTTGTAGTTTGAATTGCCCAAAAGCACCTCGGGGGCAGTGAAAGCAAGTATTATGCAATGTCATAGCCGTTTCATGCATTTGCATTCGAAAATGCAGATTTGAATTTGTCGCACCTTGGCGTCATATTTGGAGTCGCCCAGGATGACCTCAGGCGCCATGTAGACTGGTGTGCCCACGCCTGTTTTGGCGCTGGAATTCATCTCGTGCTTCGAATAGCCAAAATCGCAGATCTTCAACAGCGGCCGCGTCCCGTCCCGGCCATCCCTGTCAAGGAGTAGATTCTCCAACTTCAAGTCTCGGTTGGCGACACCCTGCAAAAGCATCAAAGGGATTCTTGCACAGGTCCAAACGGTCCAGATTTGTTGCTCATGCAATCGCTTGAATGGACCAAGGTGCTTCTCCTGAAAAGATTTCTCCAGGCCCACTCTCTGGTGCAACACTTCAAGGGACCACCAAAAGTTGTCCAGTTTAAAGGTGACGCACTGATAAATCGGTAAAAATGCCCAGGCCCGCTCTTTACGATAGCCTGATTGCAGGGTGATGCACTCAAGACGATTGCGATGAGGCTCTATGTCAAACACGAGGTAGAACAAGGCTGCCTATGAGAAATATCTCCTGCATGAACCAAGAATGTACATACCCTGCGGTGGGAGTAGTCGAGACCGATGATGAGCTGCTGGAAGATCCACCGAGCCTGCTGCTCGGCCAGTCTCCCGTGGGGGCGGTGGCCAAGAGTGTAGTTGAACAGGTCCCCCCCCTGCGCATACTCCATCGCTATCGCCAGGTGCGTGGGTGTCAGGAACACCTGCGCGCACATGCCGGCATGTGTTTCATAATCTCGTCAATATTTCTCCTTGGTAATAGCACTTGCTCTGCTTGGATGGCTGCATAATATATTCTCCCATCATGCGTGTTCTGTGGATGCACTAATTCTACAGTCCCATGCAGCCCTTCCTCCCTTCTTGGCGCTTGCAGTGCCATGCGTGTCTTGCAGACTGTCTTGGTGTTGTTAAGGTTCTTTCCCAGTAAAATCAGTAACACCTAGGCACCAAGAATCACTGATCCCTAGGCAGCATGAAGTTGCGCAGGCGCCGCATTTATGGCAAATACTTGGAAACAACTGCGCGCACATGCAGCCACATAGCCTCGGTACATGCAGCCACATAGCCTCTAACACATGCAGCCATTCTTGTGCAGCCATTCTTGTGGGGAAGCGAGGGTGTTGCCCCCATTGCCTCGGCACGAGCCAGCAAGATGGCAGTCACCATGGCATGGATGTGGTGATCTGGCTGCTCAACATCAGCATGCGCGTTCAAATAGCAACATGTGAGACTGCTGAGCGCTTAAGCCAGTGGAGCGCTGCCTTTGTTGAATGTTGCGCGTGTGATGAGGATCATCGGAACATCCTTCACAAAACGTCAATGCAGGCTCATTGCAAGACAACAGGACACATGCTGGCAAAGCCATCAGCCTCAGGCCTGCATATGGCCTCTTGATCCAGCATGCACATATCCTGATAGCTGATCGTGCAGCATGCAGGAACAGGAAGCAACTAATGCCAGCAAAATTTGGTCTTATGCAAGATTCAATCAAATGTAGATGTGCTTGCCTCTCGCAGCGAGACAATGAGCGGATGCCTGAGGCTGCTCTGGTTCTGGATCTCCCGCCGCACATACAGCTGGTAGTTCTTCACCTGCGCAGCACAAGATACCACATCATTTCCTGGACACATGATACATCGTTTTATGGCACACATGGCTCCGATAGCCAATAGAGGCAAAAGCCGTTGCAAATTTGTCCTGCAAATCAATGAAGCGGTAGAGAAGGGTCGCATCCAGTAACACCACTGGCGAGCAAAGTGTACTGCAGATGTTTGCCTGACCCCAGGCTGATAGTACCACTGGTCCAGGAACTGATAGAGCGCTCAGATTTGCAGACTTGCACGCAAGAGGCGCAGGGAATCAAAGTGGAGAGTGAAGGAAGGAGACTCACAAAGTCTCCTCGAGGCAGAAGCTTGATGGCCACTTCTGTTGGCGGGTCACTTCGCAGGTCCAGTGCTTTGATGACGATACCGAATGTACCGTGCCCCAAGCATCCAGTCTGAACACAGCATCGCACAGGGGTACTCAGCAATAACTTTGCGTGCACAAAACTATTATCGACCAGCACGAATTAGAAAATTCGTCAACTGCTGCTTAGGAGTGGCACGAGTAAGACAGGAACAAGTATTTTGGAGAGGGCCAGGACGGGGCACCTGCACATAGTGCTTGATGCCTGCAAGGTAGTTGCCAAGTGGCTTTCCAGCCTCACTCCTCCTGGACTTCTGCTGCTTTGCTGGCTGCTGTTGCTGCTTATCTCCACCTGTAATGGTGCACGAACTCTTTCAAGGAACGGCCTTACTAGCCATGCCACTGATCTCACAAAGCGAGCAAGCTCTCCCAAGATTCTACACACTCCCGCGACTACAGCAAGTGTGAATCGTACAATGCAAAAATGTGTGTATACGTACCTATTGGCCTGTGTTGACCACCCTCAGACACTGCAGTGGCCATGAGGGAGGCAATGTGCCCACTTACTCGGGTCCACGCTCGTCAGTGTCAACACTTGACACAACCAGAACCTTTGGCTGCAATTTCTACAGGAGATTGACGCTTAGATACGTACGACTTTCTTGGGCTGTCAGTAGGGGCAAGGGTGTTGTCTAAATCACGCACAAAGTTAGAGAGCTAGCTTTGCATGATTGTTCGCAAATGTTTACCCCGAAACGGATCCTTGTACGACCTTACTGCATTTGCATATCAAGTCTTCCGCTTGATCTGTCGTACGAATACCCTATAGCGCGGAGAACTTTGAGTAGGCAACGTATCGATCGTACAGCAAGTCAACCTCACTGCGCCTGAACCCAACGGGTAGCCCTGTACTCTGGATCAGAACCCTCATCGCAGTGTCTTCGGGCATCGAACCCAGTCGCTTTGACGCAGGAAAGATCGCAGGAAATGGGTCGTGCAACGGAAGAGCCAAATTAGGCGACCCTCCCGTACACAGGAGACATTCAATCTTTGGCCTGACGCAATGCGTCAGACGCATAGAGACAAGCCTCACCAGCATCATCAGCACTTGCCCGCATTCGGTCCCATATGTATTTTGCCGGCGACTGCAGAAGAAAGTGCCCAATTGCAGAGCCACCGGTCTGCTTTGGATTGAGTCAAGGTGATACGTCTGAGAAACGGGTGAGCAGACTCATTTTCCAGGACTTCTGAGAGTGACGTTTGATATCATGTTCCAGAAATTCTTTTCGCAGGAAAGACAATTGCCAATAGCTGCACATATATGTGAATATATGAGCTCCAAGGTTCTGAAGATACTGGGTGATGTGCGTTTTGCTCGTTGTGGAAGTGCAGCATGATGCATTTGTGTGTTTCAGAAATATGGTGTAGGACAATCTATGTGAGCGGGCGGTATGTGGGCGGGCAAGACGGCGGGCGTCCTATGCTCCAGCCTCTCCCTACCATCAGAATGGATGAAAAGGGACGATGGGCTCGTGTACGAAATGGAGGATGCACGCCACCCAGATGACACCACTAAAGAAATAAGGATCGTCGTCCCGCCTGCAGGCACCACGAGCACGAAAAGGTACTTCTTATGCAGCCCATCAGGAGCTATGTGCCATCCTCCATCTGCAGCATGGATGGCCTTGCAGGCAGCAGCAACCACCAGATATCCATCATCCCTCATTGCTATATCAGACAGACACCAGCCGCTGGGTAGCGCTGTGGTGTGGCTGCAAATATGCATGAGCGCCAATCTGCAAGACCAGTGCGCTGAGTTTCCAGGGGTGTGGGTCAGGGATCAAGAGGCGGACGAGCAAATGCCTCAAGCAGATGATGAGGTGCTCGCTGTAATGGAGCAGGAGTGCATGCGGTTGCGCGCACACAAGCGGCACTTGCATGCAGCCCTCGATGCCACGCATGAAAAGGTGAGCACGCAGAGCGCTGCCTGAAATCCCGTCACTGCCCTGCCCCACAGCACTTTGTATTCCTCTGGACCCTAAGACCTCCAATGTCCTCTAAGTCAGGCAATCTATAACATGGCTTGCAAGGCAGGGATGCTTGAAGACAGTCCTGGCTTGATGTGTGGGGCGCTCAGTCACTTTGAGATCAGGACAGGATGTAGAGAGAAACTCAATTTGCACCAGAGCGTGCTGTTTGGACCCCTGCAGAACCAGGTTGCAGCGAGGGTGCGGCAATTGCGCATGTTGATCTCCTTTCTTAGCAGAACCAGTGCGGCAATTGCACAGAGTCATCACCGAATAGAAAGTCTTCAGGGAAAACGCCATTGGCATCTTGCTAGCTAGAGCCACAGAAGGGCCCTAGGTTCAATAGTCAATATGACTTGTGCAATTGTCTCTTGTGACAGACGCGGCGCACGTAGCTCTAAACACCTCTTGCCAATGCAGTAATTCACCCACCACATGTGCCTGTCAAGCCGGGATGACACGGTGACCGGCGTGTGCTCTTCCAAGTGCTATATCCGAGATACATGCTACATTCCCAACAGCCGTTACAATAACAGCAGCGTGCCTTAATTTGCAGGCGAAGAGGGCGGCAGAGGAGAACCGGCGACTAATGCGACTGATCGCTTTGCTCACCCCCAACAAAGGCAGCTTCCAGCTGGTTCCGCAGCTCTCAGCCCCTGCCCCTGGCCCTGAAGCATCTGCTGTGGGAAACAACAGCACTGCAGCCGCTACTGGTCAATCTAACCAATGTGCGCTTCTACCAGATGGACTAATTTTCTTCTGCGTGTGCCTCCCTGTTGCATGCTACTTGCTATCCCTCAGACCCAGTCCGGCGTGTTGCAAAGTAAATACTGCCTCATGGAAACCTGCCGCATAGATCCGCGTCATGGTTCTGCCATGTTCAGATCCTTCCGCCTCTGTTTTTCCCCCCAATCCCGCAGTGCCTGGCCTCTGAGACCAGAAGTACAGAGACATACGCCATGTGCTTTTGATGTGCTGAGTGCAGCATGTTCTTCAGCTATGCAAAAAGGATTCAATTGTCCTGCCTGCCACTGTGACGGGCAGGAGTATAGACCACTGCAAGGTTTCTTAAGCCAAGGGTTATGCGCAGGGGAGGTGAACAGACCTGGCAGCAGAAGTGCACCCAGCAGCGATGACCCTGAGACAGTGCAAGCAGAGGCTGTAGCAGCTGCTGCGCTCGCTCTCAACAAGGTCTGCCCTCTCTTGCTTCCCTTTCCTGAAACACACTGCAAATTTCAGCAACCGGTGGACTTTTTTCCCCTGCTCTCAACTGCCTTCTCTGGTCCACAAAAGCCACTCTTGCAGAGCTGTGGATTGCACCACATATACAAAAGACAGAGCATGCTGTGCAACGGGCCACTTTTGAAGTACAGATTCTCCAGATGCCTTGGACAACACTGTATTGTGACAGGGGGCTCAATACATGCCTTTGCAGGAGTGATTGATACACTCCTGCAAAGCAGGAGTGTATCAATATGGAAATTAGTAGATATAGAGTCCCCTGATTCTGACTGTGAAGCGGGTCTGGGAGATGGTTCTTGGAGATCCACTACATAAATGTGAGGTTAGCGTAGGATGCTGAATGAAGTCTGTTGTTGGGCAGGGCAATCCTGCGGCTGCGCTCATAGACTTGTTATCTCTGGCAGTGCGCAATAAGCAGGCGCAGAACAAAAGTTAAATTTGAGGCGCGGCCTGTCACACCTTACGGCTACAAGCTGCTGCCTGGTTTCTTTTGACAGCATTGGCTGGCGGGGGGGCGATACAAGTACTGAGCACCAAGCTCACGGTTGATTGGGTCTTGCTTGGATCTGGCGCGTCCAACAAGGGGTAGGATTGTGGCAGCCTTTTAACTGTAGCTTGTCTGCAGGACGTACATTGCAGTCTGGCAGTAAATTCGAGTAGTAATAACAGTAAACAGCAGGCACGGATCCTGCAGGGGTGGAGGCAATTTTTTCGGCCATTCTGACAAGAGATGCTCTGCGGCTCTTGTCACAGTCTCTGAAATGTCTGGGACTTGCTGTTTTGGTCAGGCCACTTTGATGCACCTGGCAAGGTCAGGGGTATTGCTCTCTGTCACTTTGAATTGAAATTTGAAAGTGGAGCCCTGAAGCTCGCAAGGGTGCCCAGATGTACAATCCAGTAGACAGCGCCGAGCATACAGTTGAAATTTGGAGTCTGGTGAGTAGAGTAGAGTAGTGTAGAGCATTGAATGCGTGGTCATTGATGTATTTCGGCACATGCTGAACACTTCTTCCACAATGTCACAACATTTTGCTGATTTGTTTCGGGCTAACAGGCTTAAGCTTGCTTTGTAGGCTTCTAGGGCAAACATGTATGCCCCCCATTCACCCTGCGTTATAGATCTGTGCAGTGTGTTGAGTGCTTTCAGTGGCCCCTAATAGGACACACGCATCTCCTCCGACCTGTAAATTTTTTAAAGTTTCAGAGTGATATCAACTTCTGATGAGTTCCAGAGCAGTAGCGCTACTGGCACTGTGCCATTCACTGGGATGATTGCATAAGTACTGTGTTTGCGGCAAGCGCAGCTGTACACATATGTGCATGCATGTGCTCCGGCTCGGCCTAATTTGCCAAAGTATGGCATGCATATATGAAGATATTGTTGGAAGCCTTGCAGCCTTGCAACAAGAACGGTTGCCAATGACCATCATGAGTATTAATTCATAAATTGGTAGGGCTGCCCAGTCGACTGTCCTGCTGTAATATCACAGCGGTAGGCACAATTCATATATGGTCCAATCGTTGTAGAATGTGAGTAAGTCCCGCCAGAGAAAATATGGTTGCAGCTTAGCAAGCACTTGCAGGAAAGAGGGTAGTTTGATGCATAAGGCAACCATCGCTGGTGAGAGCTCCGGAGGGACAGCTCAGGATCCTGGCGTTTTCATGGAAGGATGGTGAACGGAAGCTTCTCAAAGGAGGTAAGGCCGACGAACGACAGGGAATGTGCCTGAATGGAAGCTGTGCTGTCTGTTCTTAAGTCCTGCCCATCCATAATATAGCAGCTCCAGCATACTTGAAAAGATTGAAAGCAAGCATTCACATGTATATTGAGCGCGCCTCAAAGTCCACCTGCTGAGATAATCACTAATGCATTGGGGATTCTACACGATCAGTATGGGGTTACTACATGCACAGGACCATGATGGCAGCCGCACCGTGCACTTCCAAGTGAGTCAGAAGCAATCTTGTATTGTCTGAGCACTCCACAGAAAGTAGCAGTAAGATTTCCTGGTCCCGCATCACAGGTCAGCATGGGGATAGCTGGCAATAAATGCGTTGCTTGCATGCAGAGTGGGGTTTAAACCCGGCTTCAAAATTTGGCAAAGTGCCAACAGACCTGTAGGTCAGCACATTTCGAGCCAGGATCAACCATGGAGCTGCAACTTAGGCTGTAGTATTTCTCGAGCACCCAATCGCGGTAGCGGACACTTGCTTCCTGGACAATGTTGGCCCACCAGAAAGGCATTGCTGTATTAGCATTTAAGGGGCCTCGGCAGTTCATCATCCATATCCACACAATCAAAGCAAAAAACATGAGCGCCTCAGCCGATGAACACTGCTAACAGACATCAACCATGCACCCTCTACAGCCTATAATTGGAAATCTCACGGGCCAAGTCCCAAATAATTGCATGATGGAAAGCCATTTCCAGTGCAGCACACCCTATTTCTGTATGAGCACAAAGCGCATGCCGGCCGGCCTTTCTTCACTGTTCTGGCTTTTCAGTTTAAGCACCTTCCGCTGCCACATCAGCGCATGGTTCATGGGTTTGTTCTTGTCTTGGACATTGGCATTCTACAGTAGCTGCAGCCCTCAAAGCCAACACAGCTGGAACTAACTTGTGAAGCTGCTCAGCCCTACTTGGGCACAGCAGCGCAAGCACCATGTACCTAGCTGTTTAGACGGTGGCAATGCTTTGCAGTCTCAGCAGCTTGCATATTGCAGAGGGATATGCTACAAAAGCTCCAAATCACTGAAAGCGGCTTCTGGGACGTGGCAGAGAGGCATCTTGTACAATACCGTTGTTCAGATTCTGATCACATGCCACGTGTTTTTCGTGGACTCGCGCTCAAGGTCGGCAAACCACTCTGCATTGAATTTGCACCACTGCTCTGCGATCTGCTGGCTGGACTGGAGTGGAATGCGCCGCAGCGTGAACAACATGTTTTCTGCATCTCCCAGCGCATCTTCCTTCAAGGCCTGCAGCATCTCCTGCAGCTCCTCCAGTGCATCCTTTGCATTTGCTCCAGTCCCCACAGCAGATGTCCACTGAGGCGCAAGGGCGATGACTTCCTCGGGATAGTGGAAGACCCTGACATGGATCGGCAGAAGCTGCTTCGCACGCGCCATGAAGTCAGAGTCCTGCCACAGAAGGGGGTCTTTCCACTGGGGTCCTGCACAGAGTATCTTCCGCAGTTCCTGCATACCAAATCACCAGCAACCTCACTCTAGTTGAAAAGATTCAGTACTCTGAATCATAATAGGAATGAGATCTTCGCAGAGAAGGAGATGGACATGCCTTGCGCGCCACAGGGTCCATGTCATCAACATCTCTGATCCCGCTGGCAGTGCTATTGCTTGCTTGAGTCGCGCCCTGATCAGTATCTGGGCTGGTAGATCGCTCACGCTTGCGCCTCGGCATTTCAGCTGTGCGGGAAGGACCTGCGCCAGTGGACTTCAGGGAGGAAAGGCTTGGCAAATAACACTGAAGAATGGTCACCCCAACTCTAAAGGATTGGCATATATCATTTTTTGTAATGCGCAGGAGCCTCCAGCCTGGAGGACACCTTCAAACTTCAGCCGATTGGGTCCACTTCGTGACCTGCATTGCGCCCTCACTTCTGAATGTTCTTCTGAATCTTCTGATATTCACTGACTGAATTTTCTTTCTCACTCACATATCATTCTTTGCAAGACATCTTTTGTGGCGCTCCATTCGAGACCTGGGAATGAATGAAGCTCTGCGATGGAGGGAAGGCCGACGAACGGGATCCTGCCAAATTTGGGCACTGCATGCACTCCTCAACTGTCAGGAACAGCCAGCGCCAGCACTCTCTGCCAAAGGATGTAGGCAAGCATCTGAAGGTGCCTTCAGCGCTCCTGAAGATTCATGTAACTGATACACCAGCATAGGATTACCGCCGGCTGCACCGCACTGTGCAACAAGTGACTTGTAGCTACTATAGAAACTCTTCAAGAAGCTTGCAAGATTGTAGAAGTCAATTGTACAAGACAATTGTATAAGTCACTTATACAACACACAACGGCTGTGTGTTCCTCTTCAGACCGAGTCAGGCATAAATATCCATTTGTCTCTTAGTTTTGTTTGCCTTTTCTGTCCTATTTGTCTGCATGTGTCTGATCTGTAACAGCCTGTTACTAACAGGATTGCGTCTGTGTAGGCTCTCCTCGACAATTTGTCTGAGGGCTTCCCCAAGAAGCATCCAGAGGCACGATCTTAATATTGTGGCGTCGCAAGTCTGCATGGTGCATCAAACGCAACAAGTGCATCGTTGGCATGTAGAATGAGCTTGTGAATATTCTATGAAAATTCTATGATCAATTAATGGGCATGCAGAATGTGAAGCCTTCACAAATTGCAGATGGTGGCTTTGAAAACAGCAAATTACCAGTTTTATGACGGAGCAGAAGTGTAGCTCAAAAGTGCTTCTGCATGAGCAGAAAATGCCTGGCATGCGTCCTGACCCTTCACCTTCATTGCTTTGGCTACAAGGTTCAGGCACCCTCCTCCGCCAAGGGCATATAATATGTATATACATGTACTACTCATACACTACTGATTACTACTACACTAAACTATAGTATGCACATCATGTTTCATTCCGATTGAGTCTTTTGTTCCAGCTGGGTTCTTCATCCCAATACAGCTGGTGAGGCTGCTCAGCCCTTGCTCAGCTTAGACTACACTGCGCAAGCATCCTTGTACTACCATGCTCTTCAAACCGTGGCAATGATCTGTGATCTCCTTTCAAAGTTTGAGACACTTCATGCCCTCTAGTGGCTTGCATGCTGTACATTGTCAAACCCAGTGTTACGTTACTAGAGCTGCCAGCATCTTAGAGAGGGCTCCTCAACCCTGCTTGCAACTGACAGCACAGGCATCTTGCACAATCACACTGCTCAGACGGTGATCATCGCCCAGTCATCAGACCTGGACTGACTCTTGAGATCTGTGAACCAGTCTGCAGCCCAGTCGCACCACTTCTCCGCCCTCTCCCTGCTGGAATTCACTGGGATGGCGCGCAGGTTGACAATCTCCTGTTCTGGATCCACCAATGTGTCCTCCAAGATGTTTTCCTGCAAGCAGCACATCTCATAGAATCAACTATAATCCAAACTGGCGTTGAAGCTGTGCTTACATCAATTGAAGTCACATAAGAAGAATTAATTAGGGGATGTTTGATCAACTTTGGCTGTTTTCAAGCTTTCAAGCGAAGGCATTTCTACCACTCCAACGTAGGAATCAGGCATTCATGGCTTTGAAGATGATTTTTCCAGAAGCCAATAGCTAAATCCGATATGGGACAGCCTCAGGTTGTGAGCAGCCATGGAGGTGCTCCTTTCATCCTAAAGCAAAAGTGGCTTTGGGAAGCCACTCACACAAACCCACCTTCAAGTCCCTCAGTTTCTGCTCCAGCTCCTTCAGTGCCTTGCCTGCATCTGTTCCAAACCCCACGGCGTTTTGCCACTCTGGCGCCACCGCTAGCCAGTTATTATCACTGTTGCTGTACACCTTGACATGAATGCGGAGGGGCTTCCTCACGCTGTCCATGAACTCAGCATCCTGCCACAGGGTAGGGTTCATCCAATGCTTGTCATAGATAGACTCCTCGTCCTGTGCACAGGCCCACATACGTGTCAGTGCTTGCGTTGTGCTTGCTGCCCACATTTCAAACCAGTACCAACTCACAAATACTGTGCCAATCATGCACAGCGTCAGCAAAAACACATTTGCACTGCAACTGATCTGCTCAACGTTAGGATGGAGCAGACCTCAGTTTCGTCCTCAGCACTGTCTTCACTGGAATTCTCGTCACATCGACTCGCTGTATTGTCCTCTGGGCTGGCTGATCGTCCACGCTTGCACATTGCCTTCACAATTGTCCGGGATGGATCTGCACCAGCACACCTCAAGCGTGACACAAGTGCTTAGCAGACAGCATGGCAGCCTGCCATCAGCATGGGGATGTATGTGCATCCATCTCAATTCCAACAAGCCAAGAGGGTGCCAATTTGAAGGTGGGCGTAAGGCGGTTGTGCTTCTCAGCGCTGGATCAGCTGCACATCACTCCCCAAAAAGACACACGCACAAGAAAAGAGTGAAGACTGCCCAGCTCAAATCATTCACTAATCTTTGATTTAAGCGCAGTCCTGCAGTAAGCAACCACGCACAGACTTGGAAACGCAAACGCTGGAAATGAAATTGACCATCAATCTCAAAAGTTTAGCTCACTCCACCGCCCTCGATCGCAGGGTCGAGGTCCTGAAATGTTCACTTTGCCATAAAGACTCGAGGTGTTTACGGCGCAGGGCAAAGAGCAACGACACTTTGACAATATTTCCAGGTCCTTGACCTTGTTCCCAGCAGAACACAAGGTGCGCAATGGTGCAGGAAGTTGCGTGCCCCATACAACTAGCAAGGCTAGAGCCATACCTCCTTACTATGGCGAGGCAGCTCCTGTCGATCCTTCGGCACTCAGTGTGCCAGAAGGCCCTCACTGAATAAAAAATCTGCACACCTTGAAAAGTTGCAGGGATCAAAACAGCGCACCACATATGAATAGCATTATAGGGACGGCATATCAAGAATGGGTTTTGTCATGCAAGCACCCGTTGCATGACAAACTTGTTGAGTCCATGATGGGCGGTGACTAAGCCTCTGGTGGCTACACCCTGCATGGTACTCTCATGATGACTCTCATAAATTATCTCTCTCTCTCTCATGCAATACGTTCAAGACACATTCACATTTACATCAAAGACTCTTATCCCTTCAGTCCTCATCGGGTGCATTGCATGCATAACTCCATCACAGTCGCCCATTTTGTCGGCGCTGTACAGCTAGCCGCCTTCACTTGGTGAGTTCATAACTTATAAACATAATTAGATCAAGATGATGATGATCATCATCATCATTATCATGGCCCAGCACCAACTCATGACCCACAGCAATCATCTACGACTCCCAAGAGCTATGAAGAGGATCCTAGGAAGTTTGACGCCTCCAGGACTTGGAGTGAAAGCCTAATCGTGACTTGAGACACTAGTGCTTCTTGTCTGTAATCACTAAATCATCCTGACGTGTTGGCAACAGCTGAGCCCATAACTTCGACAACTCTGGATGAAACAGCATGCAACAAGACTCTGCAGCAGAAAGAAGAAAGGACCCCAAAGGTTGCACTAAGATAAATATGGCCCGCAATCCAATGTTTGGCCAGCCACAACTAATGAGATTTGCAGTCAAGACTTGCACCTTATAAGATGGACGGTCTCAATAACACTAACAGCAGCGGCAACCTTCTAAGCATTTCGATCAGGAACAGGAATGGCACTGCTGCCACAGCAAAAAGGCACACAGACATGCTATCAACAGGCCTGGTTCCTAGCACCTGGCTCTTGTGATTTTCTGGAAACCCGGACTGTCAATGCTGTCAGGTCAAAAACAACTAAACGAAATATCCGTCCAAGTGCGGCAGGCTCTCTCGATCCCAGGAAGGCCACAAGCATAGTCGTGACGAAGAAGATGAGCTACTCCGCAAGCATGCAGAGGCTCCTCCAACAAGGGGCGAGTCCTCTCTGACACCGCCAAAAGAAGGTGGGTGTTGGGGTGGGGAGCCCCACGAGTAGACCCCCCGGTGAGGAACTCAGATCACCAGCTCCTCTTTGGACACCACCACACCATCTGCACAGGCACAGATCTGCTGTCAGCAATGGAATTGACATAAATGACAAAGCCAGGATTCTCACTTTGCTATCGGAATCATGTCAGGCAAGAATGCAGACATGGAAGCCAGTACGAGCGCAAAGGTAGAGAGGAGGGCTGCCTCATTGTGTAAACAGGCGTGCATCGGCAATACAAACATCTCCCGGCCCGGGAGCACTTTTGATGAATTCATACTGCACTTTAAAACAAGCTCAGGAAAACATGCCTGCATCAGCGTACACCCAGTCACCCGTGTTGATGGTGATGCCAGCAAAGGTGACTGGCTCGCCCTTGGTTCCTACAGGCGCCTTCCCCGGCTTGACGGGGCAGGTGTTCAGCGCCTTCACGCCCACGGGAAGCTTTCCCAAGTCCTCCGTGTCGCGCACGCAGCCGTTGATGATAATCCCCTGCAGCATGCATGCCAGCCTCCTCTCAGGTTTCCACCACTGGCGAGCCCTTCCAATTGTGACTACTAGTCACTCACCCTTACTGAGAGAGGCAAGGTTACACCCTTACTGCAGACAATGTGCAAGTAAAGACTGCCGAGCATCCAACCTGACTGTCTTCGGGTCTGCCAACAGAAGATTTGACACTGCCATGAGAATGCAGATCTTAGCAAGTGGGTAAGTCAGAAACAAGGGGAATGGGCAAGGATCAGCGTGTTGTACACTGCAGGTCTTTAGAGGCCTAGAAGGGACGCGCACCGAGAAGCCATTACGGTGCAACTTTGCGCCGAGGATATCGCCCAGCAGAGCGCAGCGCTTTGAAGCCTGCCCATCCACCACCAGTACTCGTCCCTCGCCCGCCTCGTCCAATGTCTGCATGCACACATGGCACCCTCACTATGCTGCCTTGCGCTTGCTGCCTTCCAAGTCGGACTGATCAAAAGGCCAGTTCGCCAATGTGCCAATTTCCCACGCCGGACTATGCATATAGACGACAAGGGGCGCGGATGAAGTCAAGTTTGCATGCATGCATGTTGCTGCAGGGTGAGGGATATTATGAGTGAGCCACTCACCTCGCGAAGCACCTGGTTGGTCTCCAGGCACTGAATAGTGATTGCTTTGCCGCTGAAGCGCGTCTTGCCCCCATAGTCCCTGAAACCATAAAATTACACTCGTTCACACTTTCGTTCCTCCACAGGCGGCCAGTGAAATGTGTAGCCCATTTATCAAAGCTACTCACAATAAATACTAGAAAAGCACTTCAGGCCAAGGTAGAAGGTACAAAGAAGGGGTGGTTCAGTGCTGGCTTTCTGCAGGTGAAAGAGCTATTTGGGCTGCATGCTGCTTGCCTGAAGACATTCTCGGCTACACGGACGTCCATGTCCGACATCGCCTTCCATGCCTACACAAAATAAAAATGTGCATTAGAAGGGACACTTTCTCCACTACAGACGTTGGTATTTCAGAGGTGTGCAACATCTTGCGCATTGCTAGGTTGCGATCGTTGAAGATTACCAGTGAGGCCCTACAACTGCACTGGCCTCACTTCACCTCACGTAGGTGCAAGATTGACACCTTAGACTAAATTTGAATCGTCTAAAATGGGATAACCCTTTAGCACGGCCCCTCTTCAATCTGGTGCAAACCGTGGGATACAGCTTGCGGGAATAACCTTTCACAACTTCTCTGCTGATACTCTTTGATGGCTTTTGAAGCAGTGAGTCAGGAATTACCGAATCGACGTCGAGGTTGCAGAAGGTCGCATCGAGCAGATCACAGGTTGCACCCCTGGCTCCGGCTGGGGGTGTGGGTGGAGGCTTTGTAGACACATAACTGCTAAGTCTTCGGACGATTGAGACAGAGAGGCCACTGGGATTCGACTGGAGACCGTTGTTGACTCCGCTGGGCCTGAATGTGAAGCCAGCCTTCTCTTGAGGGTGGTCTTGGTAGAGTTGGTGGAACTGCTCGGTTATTGAAGCCAGCTGGGTCGCCATTGCCACTGCGAGGAATATAGAAATCACAAAGTCCGCTTCTGCTTTGTTACGGTGGTCGAGATTTCTGTGAAAGAGCCGGAAATTGCGAATTTAAGAATTTCAGGGGGGAACGGATCGGGATCTATTGAGAGACGTAACCTGAACCTGAAGCTGAACCTGAAGCTGAACCTGAACCTTACCCTGCATTCGTAACCTGAACCTGATTTTGTATTATGCCGCTTTGATAGGGTTGGATACATACCGTAACAACAGGTGCAGCCTGTTTTGGCCTTCCGAATTTGATTTGTCCATCAGGACAGCTCATGCACAAGTGTAATCGATCAGAGATATCTCTGAGAGTCTCGTCAGGTATAGAGATGGTGCGTCCACCTATTATTGAGCTATTATCAAGCGCTTTGATAGGATCTACGTAGCTGGAATTCACAGTAATTGCATTTGCGGGCCTTATTTTTTTTAAATTATCTGCAATTCCAAGGGGGATCGGGAATGAGATGCTAGGATCCTGGATCCAGGAACTATGCAACATGCGCACAAGTTGTACAGGATCAGAAGCAGGATTGTGGGTTCCCGGTGGGTGCCTTCAAAGCTGAATTTGTGTGGCTCATCAAAATATACGCAGAAAGGGCACAGACCGGTTCAGACCAACCAGGAACGCTGCACTTGATTACAAGAGAACTCAAACACTCACACTCATAGAGTACACAGTCGCTGCAACACTCTGTGTTGGTACAGCATGCCGCATTTATGCATGTGTTGTACACCACTCACACACCCTTTGCAGCTGTGCAGCAAGCTCCATGCACGTGCACACAAACAAGGATGACACATGCAAACCCCCGGCACAAAAACACATGCAGCTGTCACATGCTTGCCTGACTACTTGGCGAGTACGACAGTCCTATGCTGTCAGCGGTTGAAGCCTGCTGTCTTACGTTTATTCCAGGGTCACCCATTTTTTTGGCACATCAGAACACACACCTCACAAGCTCCAGTCTCAGACAAAGCAAAAGTCGCCTGGCCATGCCTGGGACGAAGTTTCGCAGCTATCTCTGCCAACAAAGTTTGAGGTGTATGATTAGGGTTATGACAGGGTTGACCCTGCTGTTCAATCTTGCACCCCTTAATACCCTGACACCCTCTAGGCAGCTGCGGGCGAGAGCCAGCCAGACTCGGTTGCCTGCGCCTTGTAGTCAGCAAACAGCTTTTTGGCATTTGGGTAGTCCAAATCGATGTCGTCCAAATCGCCCTCCACGCGCTGGAACCCTGTGTCCACCTGCGTCTGCGCGCAAACACAGCAATTGACTCAGAATATTATTATTATTATAATTATTATTACACGCTTTTCATACCGAAGGCAAGGTGCGTCTGCAGACAAGCTGCATGTAAAGGCTGCCAAATTCCTGCCTCAGATAACAAACATGTAACACCTTATGCAGGGCTATGAACAGATCGCCAAGACTGCAGCTGCTAGATCTCCAGAGCTTGCTGCATCGATGTGAGACCAAAGTATGAGAAAGCAGAGCCCCTCACACTAGTCACTGTTTGAGCACGCAAATAACCTGCAGTTTCAGCTCCAGTTTCGGCAGCTGAAATGCCCCTACTGGCATCTGCCTCAAGGTCGTTATCTTGCGCGTAAGTAAAAAGGCACTCAAGAGACAATCTTGCTGCAGACATATTTTGTAGTCACTATCATGAACAGAAGCTGCGTTGACCATGAGACACTAGCGAGTTCCTGTGAAGTAGGCAAGCAACAACAGCGAAGACGCCTGTGCTAGTACCTTTCTCCTCCTCGCAGCTGCCAGGAAAGCAATCAACATAAAAATGACGAGGAGAAATGCCTACCTGTGACACCTGGCCGGTCTCAGTCAGCGTGGCGAGCAGACTCATCAGTGCGGGCGCTTGCTCGGGCGTTTCAAATGCTGCCAGGAGAGCGCGCTTGACAAACTCGTGGTGGTAGTGCGGCGCGTCCAGCGCGCGCAGGCAGCCGGCAGCTTCCGCGTAGACACCGCTTACTACATACTCCTTCAGCAGCGCCTGCACAGGTGTGAACGGTTCAAAACAATTCAAGCTGTGCATTTTGAAGCCTGAAGAAAAAGGAAGAGCACAAGTTGCCTGACCAGAAGGTCACCCTAGAAAACTGGCTTTTGCAAGTCGCAGTCAGGAGGTTGAAGGACTTGAACACGTTGAAGCCAGCCCCTGATATGACAAAAGGGAAATGGCGAGTCACGCCCGGGATCCTTGTAAGTCTGCAGGATGAGTGCTTTCTGGCAAGTAGGGGTTGAGACTACACAGTTGCTTCATTGGTTTTCATCTCGTTCCAGCAAAGAGAGCTGGGCAATGACTGGTATCTGCATCGGAATAGGATCCCTCCCTGGTGACATGGCAAGGCACAAAGGGTGGGTCAAGCACGGATGTAGATGCAACACGGCCCACAGATATTCAAAGAGAACACCTCCTGAAACACAACTACGGAAAATATAAAATCCTGAAAAAAATACAGCAAGGGGCAACCGGGAAAATGATGGCTCGCCTGGAAGCTGTGGCGCAGGTGGTCGATTGAGAATGCAAAGGGTGTTGCCCAGCAGCGCTGCAGCCGTTCCGCGGCGTGCCTGGCCCCCAGCATGTTGCCTGCCCATAAACAAACCTGTTTGTCCACATCTTCCAAAGTGCAGACTTGGAGACTATGGCATTGCCCCCTGTTAATCTTCTATGGTTCCAGGGTTCGGCGGTGAAAATGCCTCACTAACAGGTGCGTGTTGTGAGAAGTACAGCTGCTGGGTATAGCCACTGCATGCAAGAACGCAGTTCCTGCATCTGGCTGCCCGGCAAATTTTGCGCGCAGCAATTCAGCTGTTGCAAGCAGAGTGGAGAGGCGAGCAAAAACACAAACTCCAGCGCACAGCACCCAAGAGCCTGTGGTTTTTGACTCTATCCTTCGTCGGCTCACATTGGGTGGCTGGAGGCCGGCCCATTTCCTCAAAATTTCTACACATGGGGCTTCTTTGCGTTGATGCTAGGCCGAGGAAAAGCAGAGCAACTGCAGACTGCTGAACGTCATCTCTACAGATGCAGCACACATCAAAAGAGGTCTGTAGTTCCCAAGTGGTACACAGCAAAAGAAATCTGTAGTCCCACAGGGCAGTAGACACTGCATACCACCATCCAAGAGCAAGCAGAGAGCCGGCGCAGACTTGCGCTGCGCCCCATGTGGACTCACAGCGAGTCACTGCTCATGCGCGCCAGCACATTTCTGAAACAAAAGCGACCACACTCTGTCGCCTATGTCTCAAAGTGTCGGAACACCTTTCTTGGAAATGCCTGACCTGCCCAGGGTGGATATACTGTTGTACTCATTCTGAAACCTGCACCCCCAGCTGTCCGGAAAACTTTTCAAGGCAACTTTTAGGGGTCTTCGTGACTTCAGAAATACCAGGATCATGCTCCATGGGATTGGGTTTGTCAAGAGCAAAATTTTATTTATTTTGGGTTATAGAATGAGCACTTCTTTATCTGAACCCTGTTTCTGTAAAAATGCAGAGGGCGGAAGAATGCACCTGCGCTGCGCACAATGTGGACTCCCAGGGAGTCATCGTTCATGCGCGCCAGCACGGTAGTCAGGAAAGCGGGCGGCAGCACCTGTGACATCACATGATTTAATTTATGGACATGGCTTCAAGCATCCCTGACTGGCGTGTTGTGTGATAAATAGCCACGCTAGAGGTCACATCAGGCTTTAAAGTTCAAAGAAACACACGCTCCACAGGTCGCTTCGCATGTCTTGCAATTCTGGCTTTTGAGAAAAATTCTCCAGTTCATACAGAACGGTCCATTATTGAAAATTTCGCAGCAATACAAAGTACAGAATTAGCGGAATCCTGTGCATGACTGCTTGTAAAAGCACCTCATCGACGATGGCGCGGCCCAGGAAGAGCGCTATGAAGTGCGTTGCGTCCGGCAGATCCAGCTCCAAGTCCTGCCAAACACCAACTTTGCCTAAAAATTAAATCTTTCTGCCTTTTGGATGTTTCAGTGAGAGACACAGGGACCTTTCGCAGCACATAAACACATTCTGCAAAAAGGGAGACAACGATGACAGCACAATTTCTGCACCGACAGCAGAGTCATGCACATGCGTAGTCCGTTCTAACAATCAAAGAAGCTATCAACGAGGCAGCCTGCTTTTTTTGAACCATGTGCACTGACAGCCTTTTCATGCACTGCCTGCTTTTCCTGCACTGACAACCTTGCTGCGTTGCAAGCTGACACTTGAAGAAGAAGGACCACTTGTGGAACTGACCTCGCAGGCAAGCATGAGGTCAGCGACCCATGCACAATGCATGCTGCGGAGAGGCTCTTGGGGTCGAGCCGAAAGCACTTACTGCTAACTGCAAGACCAACCACGACCGAGCGCACCCTGATATTTAAGGCATTTTGTAGGCGCACCTCGCATGCGAGCATGAGGTCGGTGAAGCCCTGAGCGATGCTGTCCTCGGAGACGGTCTTCGGGTTGAGCGCTGCCAGCAGCACGCTCACCATCTCACGCTCGCGGTCGCGCCTGTCCAGCGCCAGCAGAATCGCCTGCGCAGGGAGATCAGCTTCAGATATATTAGTTGTTCACCCTGGGTTGGACAGTGTAAACGCCTTTCTAAGCGGGAGAGTAAGGGTGCCATCAGTCAGGGCCAGCACCAGCAGGATCACCTTCACAGACACAGCAGGAAGTTTTTTGACAGCAGTTTGAATCCGTTTGAACCTAAGACTTTTAAAATGAAACATGCAGGCACTGGGGTTTATCAATTTGACTTCTCTGCAAATGTGAGAGATATTGACCAAACAGACTTGGAAAGGCTGACCTACCATGCAACAACCTGGCAATCACCCGAAAGCTGTCGCATTGGGGCAATGGTATCTCAGTGACCGCTAGGCAAAAAAGAAAAGAAACGGATCACTGGGCACGCACCTGCTTGACAAAGATGTGGTGCATCTCGGGCTTGGCCAGCTCACTGAGAGCGGTGGCGACCTCCTCGGTGTCGGCTGACAGGAAGTACTCGCGCGCGATCCCAATCACGCTCTGCTTGAACGCCTGCGCAAAACAGCAGCCCACATCAAAGCTAATATAGAGATGTGAGGTCAAGGACCGCACCATGCTGTGCATTTCACTCGCACAACGTTCATCCTGGACATGAGTTAAGCAGCTCCGGATTCAGGCATCACCATGCTGCGCATGTGACGGGAGAACAAGCAGCCACAAGCCATGACACATGCAACCATCTTGTTTCCCGCACCACAGGCGCAACATGCCGGTAGGGGCCCCCACAGAGGCTTGGTCTAGGGTTGGTTCTGTGCCACATCTGTAGACCGCTGGATCTCACCCTAACCTGCCTGAACCCTAATATAAAGAAACCCTGACAACTCAACAAGAAATTCTAGGTCCCGCCTTGGGCACGCTGTCATAGGCGCAGCCCGGCGCGCTCGTGAGGCATTGCGTATCCCCTATAGCCCTGCTTAATGACCTCCATACCCTCATGTTCAAGACCCTGGACCAGTGCAGAAAGGGGCATGAACAAGGACAACGAGCCCCGCCTTGGCCTCGGGCGTGGGCGCGTGTCATTGGCGCAGCCGTGTGCGCCCATGTAGCACCACGTGCCTGTTCAGCCCTAATGATTGACCCTTCACACCCTCATGTTCTAGACCAAGAACCAGTGCAGACAGGGGCATGAAACAGGCCAACGAGCCCCACCTTGGCCTCGGGCGTGGGCGCGGTGCCGTTGGCGCGGCCGTGTGCGCCCAAGTACCCCTCCTCAAAACCGCGCTCCAGCCAGCCGCCCGCGCACCCGGCCGCCACTATTGCCTCGAACTTTTCGCGCGTGCTCGCCACGTCACGCTCCAGGTTGTCCGCCACCCTCTGAAAACCCTGGGGTTTGAAATAATCGCTTCATCTCCCTATCCTGCGTAGAGATGTGCGCCTAAAACCCGAACACCACTCAATCCCGATCCCTGAACTCCCGGGACAGGCAAGCCTCACGCAATCAAGCCAGAACAGGCGCATCCTGATCTCCTGAAACGGGACGCACCCTGACGAGCTGCGTGGTGGACAGGAATCCGGACTCCGCGAAGCCGCCGAGCAGCTGCAGAATAAAGTCCTGTTTTGGCGTGTTGTGGAGTGCGATGACTACCGCCTGGCGCACAAACTCGTGGTGGAAGAATGGCACCGCCAGCGCCCGCAGCCCCTTCTCAACTTCTGCCGAGTCCCCCGACCGCACATACTCCTGTGACACAGACTATTACATGTTAGGCAGCAAGTAAAGGCAGCTTTCACTCGTTGCTACCCTGCATGATGGACACACCACTTGCTTGAGGAAACATGGAAGTGTATGAAACATCTTGCAGAATGCATGGCTTGCTTGATGACAGGATGCAGGCGGCTCCTGAATGGGGAGGAAGCATGCGGGTACCAGAGGGCAGCAGAAAGATAAATAGCGGTCCATTGAGATGCATAGTTACTGAATGAACAATACAGCCATTGCATCGATGCGACTGTCAAGCTCAACAGTCGAACCTTGCAAGTCACACAGCCACCTCATAATCTTTGGATGCTTTCTGGCTGGTTACTCCTACACCTTGAGTGGGAGAACCGGGAAATATGAGCAGGCGGCCTGTGGCGGCATGGGTCTCTTGCACAAGCCCAGCACCACCTTCTCACCTTCCAAAAGCTTTTACGTCAAGGGTTCCATGCTATTAATTGGGGGCCATACAGCCGAGGGCGGTATGAGTACTGAGCACCCCGCCCACGGTTGATTGGGTCTTGCTTGGATCTGGCGAGTCCATCAAGGGGTAGGGATTTGGGAGCCTTTACATGCAGCTTGTCTGCTGACGCACCTTGCCTTCGGCAGGAAAAGCGTGTAATAATAATAATAATAAATACAGCCTAGACCCTGAATTGCAAAGAGGGTTTGGCGCATGCCTTGAGCAGGCGGCCCATCGCGGCGTGGGTCTCTTCGAGGACGAGTCCGGCACCGGAGCCCCAGATGTTGGCCAGGCGCTCGCCCGCCCCAGGCTCGCGCAGCAGCTCACCAGCCCGCACCTTCACCACTCCCACATCGTCCAGCTCATCTGCGACCACATCATTCGTATTGTCAGAGGGCACCCAAGATTTCTTGCCTTCCATGTGCAGGTCCAGGTCCCCTGCTCACCACCTCATGCTGAAATGCGTCATCAACCATGTAAGCTGCACAACCGGGTGTAGATTGTTGGCATGGTCATGCCGAAGAAGAATTCCTGCACGTTTCAACCTCATAAGATCCATCCTCATGTGCCGCGGCGTGCACTTTGCCCAACTTTGATAGAAATACACTTATATTTCTGCTCAGTTTGGAGTTCTGCTCCGATCGCAAGCATCGTTGCGCAATTTGCAACATAGGAATTGTTTTGAGAAGAGCAGAATTCAATGAAGCCCTTTACTGCACCTGCCCGGATGTCTTCGACAAAGGCGGGCGGGAGCACGTCATCAGACATGGCACGCGGAAGGGTTTTTTTTCCCCCTTTTCTCTCTTCTCCTCCATTTTCTTGTGCAGATCCCACAGGATGAGAGTTGGGAATGTGAACGATGCACATCCTGAAATGGAGGAACAGTTTGCACCTGCTGGGATGTCTTCAACAAAGGCAGGCGGCAGCACGTTATCCGCGACAGCGCGCGCGATGAAGGCCGCGATCTGGTGCGGGGCCTCGGGAACGTCCAGGCGCAGGTCGGCCGCCGCGTCCAGCAGCCGCCTGAAGCCCTTCGCCATCTGTGTCGCGCTTATCACCTGCACGGTGCACATCAAATCAGCTCGTTACCCTGGGGAGACATGAACACTCCAGGCTTATCCCCTGCGCCCAGGCATTGTGAGCATCGAGAGTATGCTTGAAAGTGAAGAGGCCTATCCGGTGCGCGCACGCGCGGAGCAAAGCTTTGTCGGCATGCAGAGAATGTACACAAGCGGCAGAGTGCGCACTTATCACCTTGTCACTGAACGAGGCATTCTAAAGCAGGAAGAGCATGAAATCATGAGAAAATTTTGCTGAGACCATGCATGCCGGGCAGCAAATACATCGTGCAAGTTCTCTAGCACAGGCCGGTCCCTCCGCTGAAGATGCATGCGGTACAAACAAGAATGCGTGATGCACGCGGTGCTTGTCTGTACATAGGTTTCCCAAACCATGCAACTGTGTCTTGAGGAGGAGGAGAGTTTACCTCGCCCAGGAGTGCTGAAAGGAGGATGGATGCCATTTCGCGCTCGTGGTTGTGCTTGTCGAGCGCGCGCGTCACCACCTTCTTCACAAAGAAATGGTTGTACTCCGGCTCGTCCAGCTCCTGCCACAGATTCACGGGATATGATTTCAGATCGGAAAAATGCAGAAACCACTAGTAATCCTAATCCCCGCACACCGCCGGCCAGGGCGATACAGAGTATTGACTCCACGATTCTGTTTTGAAAAGACATTTTGAGGAAAGGTCTTGGCAAGCGAGCCTAGTACAACTGCCAGTGTGCCGTTCCATTCCACAGCCTACATCAAGCTGCATCATTGTCATACTGGGGGCAGGCAATGACTGTACATCAAGTGCAGGACAGCAAAAGCAAGCATGCATAATTTTTTCTTACTATTGCACGCTGTACCTGCCAAAAGGCAAGGTACGTCCTGCAGACAGGCTGCAGATAAAGAATGCCTCATTCCCACCCCTTGCTGGACTCGTCGAATCCAAGCAAGATCCACTCAACCGTGGACACGTCATGTGCTCGGTAATTACACCATCCCTTCCAGCCGAGACAATGCAGAATAACAAGTCCGCAATTCTGTTTTAAAAGGTTTCTTTATTTAAGGGCATATCCAAACTGCAGTGCCCACCTGCAGCCGGGTGCTAGCTTCCTGCAGGTCCCCGCTGTTGAAATACTCATCTATCAGGGCTTCCACCTGGGAGACACAAATCCCTTCAACTTCAGTGCCATTATGGCACCGCATGCAGGAGACACGGGTCGATTAGAAGATCCCAGAACGATTGGTCAGATCACCAAGCATCACACAACCTTCAAATCAGGTGCTCCATTGTAAAGCTTTTGGGCTTCAACTGAAATTAAATCTGTACCAAAGGGCGAGTGATACTGACGATCCTTCCGAAGTCCCTTCTGGAATCTGGAATGGTGCAAACATTGCAGGCCCAGACGTGACTGTCTTCACAGCATTTATCCAAGAAAAGTCCATCTCAGAAGTCCAAACAATTCCAAAGTGCCGCCGCAAACAGATTGTCAAAAACTTCTACGGCACAGCAGGTGAGTGCGTGAAGAAACTGCTCACCGACTGCTTGTACTGTTTCACCTGCTGGCTCTGCACGCTGGTCATGTGCTGCTCCATTTCTCCGTCGTCACCTTGTAACAGAGAGAAAATTCACATCTCTGCCAGCCAACAAGACATATCAGATGTCTTCGGAGCCCGCACCCATGAGTACCCTATCTCACACATCCCCTTTCTCATACATCCCCTAGGTCATTGGCCACATGCACTAGATTGTCCTGCCACGTGGACAAGTAGTGGTGATATTGGGTCAAAGATGCTATCATACCCTGTACGCAAATTTTGAAAGAACAGGACACTCAATTACTCTTGATCCAGACTCTGCACTGCAGTGTTCCAATATCAGGACATTCGATTTCTCTAGCCACTCCTTTTTTTAAAAAGGAGTCAGGATATTCCAAATTCAAGTTCTGCTTTCCGAGGCTCGCCTGACTCGTAGTTGGGGTCATTGCGGTCTAGCACAGGCGACGGCGCGCGGTCGAGCCCTGGTGACATTAGCCCTCCCCATGTGAATTTACCCCCCGCCCCACCCTTCTTCACTCTCCCAGCCGCCTTCACGCCGCGGCCCCTGCGTTGCACACAGCGAATGTCACACTCTGCTGCCTGCAGCCCTTCTTTTGGAAATGAGAAGGCAACTAGGTCCTCCACACAGTTTTGCCATTGCCAACTGCCGCGGCCTTGCATGCATGTGCATGCCATCGGGACTTATTCTAACAGATATAGGCTTGCAAGCAACCTGGAAGTACAAAGCTGCAGGCCCAGCGACCACTCTTAGACAATCTGTTGAATCTTGTGCTGTACAGATGGGCTCTATTAAACCAGGGGTAGGGCATGCCAATGACTCTCACAAAACTTCTGCTGTAGGACCAACTGGAAGCGATTGTGGTGTCTTGCAGATTTACTACTGCTTGCCTGCTGCGGTGGTGGGCGTCAAAGCTCGTGCGGCCGTTCTCTCGTGGTGTCGTGCTCCCAGAGCGAGCGAGGCGCCCGTTCGATTTTGGAACAGCTGCACAGGATACCCACATGTTACACTTGTTAGAAGTAATTAGATTGCAGTGCAAAATGAGCTCACGGCCCAGTGAGAGGGTCAGATGCCAGCTGGTAAGATGAGTACAGATCATGCACTATGCTTCCAGCAACCCCTGCTCTTGCTGGTGCTTCAGGTGTGTAGCTTGTCAGAGATGCAGACTGCAAACACGGCATGCATACTGCGGTTTGCCTGCGTGCTCATGCGCACTTATTTTTGGGATGATGCTAGCTGCATGCAAGGCATCTTGGCATGGGTGTGCAGGTTTATGGCATGGTGGACTCTTGCTCTCACCTACAGTTGGAAGCGCAGATTGCTTGTTGGCCAAGGCGGTGTCCAATGCTAAGCGTTGTGCCTCAGTCAGGAACGATGTGGATGCCTGCTTCTCGAGCCCGTAACCTGGAGATCACAACAGATGCCTGGCCATCAGTGGCTTGACTAGGGGTCCCCCACCAGGGTTCTGATGCGTTGCATGTTAACTCGTCCCATCCTAATCGCGATCGGTCTGAAACGTCTATGAGAAGATATCGTGTACCAAGGACTTAGCGATTAAGATGATAAGAATGACTCAGACACAGGTGGGAATCCTGTGCTTCCTTGTCACCGACCCGCTTCCGGAAAGTGCACGGTGGACAGGGAATTGGGCAATATGGGTCAACTTGGATTCTCCGGTATTATTGGACATCTATGTGACCCACGTTCAGCGCGAGAAAGGGAGGGTAGTCAACCCTTCCAGAACATGGGCATGTCGAAAATATGGAAAGAGCCTGATCACAGCCTCTGGTAATCGTTATCGGATGATGGTGTTCCTGCTGAAGTTTTACCATTGGTGTGCTGTGATTGGTGCTGGAGCTCCGAATGGTCCCTCGGCATCTGGCGACAAGCAGGTTCGCCGTGATCATGTAGCCGTTCACGGGCTCGGCGGGGGTCTCTCCTGGGACACCCGGTGTAGACGAAGAGCTCTCGATGTACTGTATATAAATAGATGACAGTTATTATGGAGAGATCGCTATCTTGACGAGGTCCTCGAAGGGCAGCAAGAAGCGGGCTGAGTCAGATGGGTTTGCAAGGGCACATCGTGCTAGAAGGGTCGCTGGGAAGCCCTACAGAGCCCCCATAGCCATCCCAACTTCCGAAACTGTTCGATTGCGAATTTCCCTACTGAAAACATGTGTGCTGCATACCACTCAGTCTAATCGACTCTTCGCCACGCTTTACCCACATGATCTGCTTGACAAGGTGTGTAGATCGCCTATCTGGGGCCGTCTCTCTTGTGTTTGGAGACTGAATTTTGCTAGTACACCTCCTACGACGAGCACAAAAAGCTTTGAAGTCACTCTACTGGATTTTGTATCAACGTAAACACATAATATATGCACATAATATATGCACAGGTGCGATTGTTCCAAGACGAGGCCCACTCTGAAGGGATCTAGGAGAAACAAACAAGTTGTGAGTCGCTGCTAAGCCTTCTTTTTCTTCTCAGGGCCGCATCACAGGGCGAGGACGGCTCCAAGCAGGATGCATAGCAGCCATCAGGGCATGGCAGGGGCCGGCTTGAGGGCCGCACAGCGCGGCTTCCTGGGACTCAGGCGCTGTGGCGCATCCTTTCTTGGTAGCATAGAGATCCCGCCTTGCAGGCTCGCCCACGCCGCTAGCGCAGCCCAGAGGCAGCTGGCCGCCTCTGCACAACCGGTCAGTAACTCTGCCAGCAGCTATGCAGACCGCGCTGCTGCCAGGAGAGCCTCGAGGAGACCGGACACAGTGCAGCCGAGGGAGCCAAAGAGAAACGACACCGAAGCCATGATGCCAGCCGTGCAGCAGACAGCAAGCGAGCGGTCCCCGCCTACTGGCATGGAACAAAGGGCGGCGCCCGCAGCTGCCAGAGAGAAAGCTGCGCCCGCAGGGCAGCAGTTTGCTTCCATGAGCGACACACTCCTAGCTGACATGACAGCGCTGCTAGGTGAGCCGACACCAGCAGATGCCCCAGGCGTGGGTGCAAGTCAGCCAGCACAGAGCAGACGCGCAACGGACGCTTTGCATAACGGGGCGGACGCTGCACACAGGACGCCACCTGTGGCCACAGGGCAACCGCGCAGGCAAAGTGCGGCCCCTTCCTCTGCTGGCAGGCAGCGACAGAGCAGCAGTGATGGTGCCAGCAGCGCGGGTTTGGCCAGTCACAGCAGACAGACACAGTCCAGCCCAAGCGGGGCATCCTGGGGTCAGGTGATGAGCGACAGGGATGCCGACAGAGGCAACCGCAGAAGACAGGCTGAGGAAAGGGTGAGCGGCGGCTTGTGGGGGCAGGTGTTAAGCGACAGGCATGCTGCTACAGGCAGCGGCAGACAGATGAGCGGTGACTCACGGGGTCAGGAATCAGGTCCAAGGCAGCGGCAGGCATCACCTGGCAGCAGTGCGCAACATGACAGCCTGGATTGGGACTGCTTGGAGAGCGGCGCTGCAGTGAGTGGCGCAGGGCTCCAAAAAAGTGCCAGCCAGGGGTGGAGCAGTCAGGGTCGGGGGATGGCTGGGGTGGATCAGAGGGGCGAGGCAGTGGAGGTGAGCAGGCGCACAGTCAGCAGGGAAGAAAGGAGTGACACCCGCAATGGGTGGGGGAATGGGCGGCCAGGGGTTGGTCAGGGGGGTGATGCGGTGGGGTGGGGCAGGGGAGAAACAAGTAGGGAGGAGAGGAGGGGGCCTCCAGGGCGCAGGCCGTACCGGCTGACTCACCGGGAGCGAGTCAAGCTCTGCCTGGAGAGCAACAGCCACATGCGCGACGCATTTGCAGCCGCCCAGGTACTGGAATCATTCTTGATTATTTTGAGTTTCCCTTATCTATTTCTGACGGGTGCAATGTCTCTAGAGCTTGAGGTTGAGATGTCTACAGACTTCTCAGCGGGTCCGAAGTGTATTCCTGTACTCGACTGGTCTGTACAAGGTCCACATCGTAATCTGGAGGGTTGCAGTATGTCAGTGAGAGAGCATGGTGGAATTTGCATGAGACAAAATGTTGCTTTTCCAGGATGCGCTGGCCAGTGAGGGAGCCTCAGCAGCGGAGCAGCGAGACATCCTGCGCAGCTTTGTGGCAGATTTGGAGCGGATTGTGGACGACGGCGCGGAACACTTTGACCCGGTCAACATTTCAACCGCTCTGCACACTCTGGGCTCTACTGTGGGCGACCCAGATCTTAGCGCTGAAGCCACGGCTGGTATCGCTCTGCTCTCTCACACTAAGAATTCCTGCTTTCTGTTGCGTGTGTGCATGTCAAAGTTGGGACATCATGTGGAAAGGGCGCACTTCACCATGAAGGGCAGGAAAGAGACTAGTTGCATGGAATCTCGCCCGTGTCTAGTTTGTAATTTCTATTACAAATCATAGCTTTGACAGAACCGATGTTCATAGTGCAGCAACTTTGCACTACGACATGCAAGAAGGGGAATTGAGTCCTGAGGGGTAGTTGCAGGGCAACTGCTCTGTACGAGTAGCATTTGGTTGTGAAAATGTATTTAGAACAGCTCTCATCACTGCAGTGCACATTTTTACTGATTGGTTGTCTGTTTGCAGGCGTTGCCAGTCAGGGGCTGGCGGAGCGCCTGGTTAGGCTGGCAGAGAGGGAACGCGCGTCGTTCAAGATGCCCGCTGTCATGATGGTTTTCTGGGCACTCGTCCGCCTGGAGGTGCGGCAGAACAGGACGCCATCCCTCTTTTTGCCAATTCATTCAAATAAGCGCTGCAATTCTGCGACCTTGCATCTCAACATAAATATGATTTTGGAGCTGGAGGCCTCTTCAAAGCTGGATGTGCGGCCGAACACAATATCCCTGCATGAAAAGGAATTTAAACGCACCCAGAATGTAATTCAAGCATTTTTTGCTGCTTTCTGATAAATTTACACTTTTGTTCCTTTGCGGACCCATGTGCACTGGTCTAAATGACCGTGCTCTCAAAGGTATTCTGTGCGGTGCTCTTCTGGAAGGCGCTCACAGAAATAATCTTCAACCGATGAAATTGTGGGCCAGGTGCCGGTCTCCGAGGCGTTCCTGGACGGCATGGCGGCTCGGGTGACCGCACGCGTGCGGGAGCTGCCGCTGCCGGAGCCGCAGTACGTCTCCGGAATCCTCTGGGCCTTCTCCCGCATCCGCGCCGGCCAGCCCCTCAGTGCTATCCAGGTCATAGCCAGCCTCAAATATGGGAATCCCCGAGCCTTGGAATATTCTCAAGTGACTCCGCCAGTGCTTTGCGGCTCTGCGATTATGAGGGCACCAACGCTGTTATCGACGCAGCGTGTGAGTCCAGTGTCTGCGGCACTTCATTACCCAAGACACAAATCTGATCCGCTTAGACGGCAACAAAATCTACCCATGGTATTAAATGAGGATAAAGATATTTACTGACTCTGGGTTGCGTGCAGGCGGCCATGGTGGAGGCGGTGTTTGCAGTGGCTCCCAAGGTGCTGCCGGACGCCAGTTTCCAGAACATCGCCAATCTGGCGTATGGGCTGGCCATCCTCAACCACAGCGCACCCCCCGAGCTGCTCACGGCAGTCGCAGAGGCCGCTCTGCTGCGCATGCCATCCGCAAGCTCCCATGTACGCCCCTTCATCTCACTACGAAATTGCCAAACCCTAATGAAAAATAACTGCAGCTTGTCTGCAGGATGCACCTTGCCTCTTGGCAGGGACAGCGTATAAGAATAATATTAATAATAAAAACACCCTGGGACAAACTTCTTAGAGAAAACACCGAAAATGTCACATATTGGTGCAGTACTGTGCTCTTGGCGTTGTGTCTGGGCTGGGTGCTGGGAGGTCTTCTTGGGTGACAGAGCGATGCAGAATGCTTCTTGTGATCACTTGCTAGGAGCTGTGCATGATCTCTCCTCCAAAAATGTTGCAATTCAGTCCGTCTTGACAAGAATGAGCCTGGGCCTGGCTGGCTGGTGCTCTAAGATCGGGAAAGTGCACAGGAACATCTAGACACCCCATGTAATTGATGCAGAGTCCAAGCCAGACTGGTCACGTGCAAAAAAAAGTGCATGCCAAAATGGGGTTGTCTTGAAGTCCACCATACCTCTGCAGTTTGGAGTCTCAGTGAGCATCCATCCCTGCACGGCCTCCAGAGCCACCATGCTTAGTCTATATTTGTGATCATAATGTGGCCAACCAGCTAGGCACACTTTTTTTCTTTCACTCAGTGAAACTCGATTCCTTGCTGCAGGGTGTGTCAAACCTGCTGTGGGCGTATGCAAAGATGGGCACGAATCCCCTGGGCGGACAGCTCTTCCGCAGCGCCCTGGCACATGCGCGCGAGAACCTGGACAAGTAAGCAGCTTTGTTCTCATTTCTCCTGCGTTGAGTGGTTTCTGCAATGAACACGACAACCAGTGCATTTTGCATCTTCCCTGCAAGGTATTTGTGTTTCCTGCCAGTACTCAGAGCTGTGCATGCAAGCGAAACTGAAGTAGGCTGGGCCTGGAAAAGCATGTAAGCAATCAACACCATGAGGTGAGGAAGCATCACTTTTGTGGAGATGCTAGCTTTCTTTGGCAGACAAAAGCCGGTTTCCCTTTACACAGAGGATGAATAAGAGAGGAGAACATGCACTTCTAAATGATGAAATGGGGAAGGTTTTTAGATTCCAAACATCCTGAAGCCACCACTTAAACTCCTGTATTTTGCTCTTTTGCGCCAGGTTCAGCGTGCAGCACCTGGCCAACACGCTGTGGAGCCTGGCGGTGGTGCAGCACAAGGCCTCTCCTGAAGCGCTGGACAGCTTTGCAGAGGCATTCATGTGCCAAATGGCACAGGCAACGCCCCAGCACTTTGGCAATGCTGCCTGGGCCATGGCCAAACTTGGCCATGACCCCCTGCAGGGACGGTTCATGAACGCCCTCATCAAGCAGGTGGGCGTTCGGGGTTCGAGAAGGCCTGAGGAAACTTTGAAGGCGACCCGGTGTTATGTATTTTAGCGCCCCCAGGAAATCCGTCAGATCGTCGACTGCCTCGCCAATGTTTTGGGCATGGAAAACGGGAGATTATCTGTGTGCACCGGAACTCCATCCCAGAATTAAGCATGATAGGCTAATCTGAGATAGCTTCTCCTTCAATAACAGCATTGGAACTTTATGACCCACTGTGGGCCCTGAAACTGGTGCTCAATGTCAAAAAGGATTGTTCATGAAGAAGCTTGCTGGAGCTTTCACTGCTGCAAATGCCTTGTGTCAGCTTGCCGGCATGTCATTATATACTAGCAGTGTATTTGGCATGTCAATGTTTACATTGTGCAGCGCCGACTGTAGCATGCAAAGTGCACAAATTCCCGTGTTTCTGTCAGCTTTCAGATCCAGAAGTCTACGGCGTCTGTGTGCAGGCGTTCCCGCAGCGCAGCCGCTTCCACCGCCAGGAGCTGAGCAACATCCTCTGGGCGCTCGCCACGCTGCAGCACGAGCTGCCAGAAAATATATTGCGCGATGTCTCCGATGAGTTTGCGCGGCTCGCGCTCGCGCAATTGGGATCTGCCGAGCCTGGCAGGGAACGCCACCTGGCCAACATGGCGTGGGCGTGCGCGCGACTGCGGGTGAATCCACTGGGCGGCGGATTATTAAACGCGGCGTGCGCGGAGTTAGTAACCAACCCCGGCAGCTTCTCGGTGCAGAACATGGCCAACATTGTCCTGGCGGCTGGCATCCTGCAACACCCCTTCCCTCAAGCTGCCGTCGATCTGGTGCGCCCCTTTCTGCTCTTTAAATTCTTATGTCACATGTCCAGTGCTGCACGCAGCTGATGTACTGACGTGCTATCAAAATCCGTGGGCTTTATTGCTCCCGCAGTCAGTAATTCCAAGATCAAATTCTCTCAATGAGATAATCTGCTGGAGAGCTGTTTAAGAGATGTGTGCAAAGTAACAGGGTAAAGAAAGGCCGACAAAGCCCAGTTACACCAAAATCTATGTGACATGACCATTGCTGTGCATGCCTGCAGGTGGTGGGCGAACTGCAGCAGCGCTCCGCTGGCAGAGCACTGCCGCACCAGGAGGCCTGCAACATTCTGTGGGGCCTTGCCGCGCTGGACCAACTGACGCGCGCGCAGTTGGAGCATATTGCCGGCCAACTCGCAGCCGCTGCCGCTGCTGACAAATTTACCAAGGCCGAGGCGAATCAGCTGCGGCAGGTCTGTGATTCTTTATCCAGTTAAGTGTCGCTTGTGGAGTTTTGGAGATCCCGCCTGGCCACAAGAGCTGCATGCTCTCTCCTCAGCTCTTTTACTGCCTGATTGTTGGCTGTTGGAAGGCAGCAAACTGCATGCCATGGGTTGCCACTTTACGTGTATAGATGGTGCCTTTTTGTCATTTGATATGCCCGCAGGTGCCCAGTGCCTGGCTGGCTGGCTGGCTGTTGCTGTCAGTGCTTCCTTTTGACTGTCAGGGTTCATGCTTGCACCTTTCTGACCAGCAATAAGGTGTGTCTGGCCTGACACAGATTTTTCTGTGCATCAGGCGGACCTAATGGTGAGAGCAATGGAGCAGAGTGGCGGGCAGGAGATGCCTTCATGCCTCCCTCCAGCGCTGCAGCAGCTCGCAGATGGAGATCAAATCATCTCCACCTCGAGGTTTGTTGACATTGTTATAGATTGGTACCAACCCTTGTTTCTCTTCTAGACAAACCGGTACTCATGGCAAGGGGAGGAGTCTTTACTGAACTTTGTCACTGTTCTGCTTGTAAATTGGGCTCAACAAGGTTCCCGCATAATTTATCTTAGGTTACGGGGAATTCTATAAGATAGAGATAAAAAAGCAGGATCAATGTCTGTTTCTGGAGGTGACTTGCTCTGTGTCTGGGCTGCAGGTTTCAGAAGGACGTGTCTGAGACACTGTCCGAGCTCGGGGTGCCTCACACTGTTGAGGGCCGCATTAGTCATCCCAGCTTTGGGCCCGCAACAGTGGATATTCTCATTGAGGTGCCGGGGCAGCCACCGATGGCCCTTGAAGTGGACGGCCCTTCGCACTTTGCTGCGCTGGCCCCCCACCAGAACTTGGGGCACACCGTTCTGCGCAACAGGCTCCTCGAAGCCAGGTCAGCGTGGTTTACACTTCCTTGTATCTGAGCCATGCTATCATATCACAGTCTCAAAAACCAACTGCAGATGCAGACAGTGCGCGCGTGCGAGTGAAAGCCAATCTGCATCCCATTATACATGAAGGTATAGAAGCGGCAGTGTGCGGGGTGATTTACAAATCATCACCGACATGTTGTGGACTCATGGTTGGGTGCGCTGTGGGGGCAGGGGTGCAAAGGTTGTTCAGATTCCATTCCGCATTGAGGGAAAGCGATGGGACGATATTCAAGGCGACATGGACTCTCGGATAGACTATCTTACGGGCATTCTGGAGGCAAATGGAGTTGACATTGATGCCATATCACAGCTGTGATCTCCATTGCAATGAGGCCGAGTCCTCAATGCACACTATGGAGAGTGCTGCGGTGAAGCAGCGCGCCGTCCAGTGCAAACATTTTAATTGTCACTGGGGAATTTGTCACATCTGAAAAATGGTGCTTAGTGCTTCTTTCATGCATAATTAAGGACAGGCAGAGAGCTGCAAGGGAGCACATAACGATCACACAAGCTCTCGAGATGTCTTGATGTCATGGTTCCTTGATCATTGATGCGCCCATGCCATTGTCCCAAATATATATTGATGTGGCCACTGTGGCCATCACTAATGCTGATAATAGGCCATGATCTGCCATGACTCCATTATGATTTCCCTGCGTGCATGTGATCACCCGCACATCATGACCCGGCCGGGCCCATTGCACATGCATGTGCTGCTAGCACTAAAAATATCGCACAGTTGCAAACGCACTGTCTGCATGTTGGGCAGGTATGTTTGGGTGCACCGAAAGTTGTTGTCTGAATTGATTCATGGAATCTGCTGCACCAGGCAAACGCCAGATGCTCTCCCACTCCAAGCCAAGGTAGTAATCTGACATAACTTTACTGCATCGGTGAGGTCAGCACCGACATCAGCACTGACGACATGCTTGCAGAATGGAGCCTCGCAGTGCAAGAACATTTGCGCGTCGATGAGCCAGTAAATCCTGATATGTTTTGCACTCTAAAGAAACGCATAAATACCAGTTGACGCAAGGAATTGTCGGGTTGGAACCCATGAATAACCCACTTGCATGATTTCAGGGGTCTGCCGCGATGGCTATTGTATATGGCGTTGGGATGTAAGTAATTTCATTTTCTGATATTTTGTTTTTTCATTTGTATTCTTCTTTAGACACTGCAATTTTCTTATTTTTTCCCCAACGTAGGCCACCTTGGTATCTTATAACGTTGCCTTTTCCTCCTGCAGATATTTAACCATCGCGGACTTATGGTTCTTGCTGGCAGCTTTGGCCACGGACTTGCTCTGGCTGCGCTTCTATCTCTTCGCGGCGTACGTCTTTCTGGCCATTGCTGCTGGGGCGAACTTTCCTCCTTGGGGGACTTGGACCCGTGCGAAGAGCGATCTCTGGCTCCTCGGCGCCATCCTATGGCCTGTAATTGTCGGTGATTTGCCATAGCATAGCAAAGCAAGCGTCCACCATCTCTAAACCCTCCAGCTCTGCAGTAGATTACAGATGTACATATTTGTCTGCTTACTACGAGCCTGTTGCTGGTGGCAGGACTTATCCATCTCAACAGCTTCTTAAGATTGTGCTGGGATGAACGGAGAGTGCAGCTCGCGACCCAGGATGATGAGCAGCTGTGGCGACTTGTGTACCGCCGCTCTGGCATGGGCCGCCTAGAATTCAAGCAGGCTCAAGACTTGGGCAGGCAAGAAGCTTTGCTTGTTCTGCACTCGAGGGAATATCCTGCAGGCTCTCATGCAGAGTATTCCCTTACTTATTCTATCTTGTTCAACATGACCAGGTGGCGGCGGTACAAGGCAGGGGAAGTCATTTTTGACACTGAGGCTGGGGGTTCAGGCTTGGTGAGCAGCTCCCAAACTTGCTTAAAGTGCTTGGAGACCAGCGTAGAGGTTGGTACTTTCTTCACAGGGGGTGGTTTGCGCTGCGACACGCTATTGCTTGAACGGAAGAATTGCACTCAGATGCTCCTGAGATTGACATTACCAAACTAGCTGGTGCAAGCTATTGTGTTACGGCAGCATCGATCATTTGGACTGCCATCTCATTATGTGATTATTGAATTTACCTGCACACAGGCTACGGCGCTGCATCTGATGGTGGAGGGAGTGGCTGTGCTGACAGCTAAGAGGGATGGAAACTCGGCCACCAGCTTTCTTTACAGCGGTTACATATTCAATCTGGCGGTCTGCAACGTATTTGGGGTCTACATTGGCCTCGAGCGAGCCCCCATAGAGCAAGTCCCTCAGCCGCAGTCTTCCCTTTGCAAGACTGGCCCCTGCCTGAAATGATTGCATGCACCTGACATCGGGAACTTGAAGGGGCCGGCAATGCTGTTGATTGGAAGAGGGATGACAGATAGCCTGAAGCAGAGATGTGGTTTCCGAAAGTCATGCACAAGGACTCTTCCTGAGGACTGTATGATTGCCCTTTTGCAGGAAGGTAGTGGCGCAGACAGATTGTCTCCTGTATAAGTGGAACATTGAGGCGGTGGAAATGATGGCAGACAGGAGGTGCCCAGCTCTGGCTGCTGCCTGGCGGAACCTTGTGCTCTACTCTGTCGGCTCTGCCTTCTCATCGACATGTGGTGATGTGAGTTACACAGACTTAGCACTCGTGTGATTTCTTCACATTTCCTCCAATTTAGGTGTCGTATGATTGGGGGCCCCGGCTGGCTGGCGGCGGTATAAATAATGAACACCGTGCCTGCTATTTGGGTTTGCATGGATCTGGCGGGTCAATCAGGGGGGCTGATTTGTGTCAGCCATTACATGCAGCTTGTTCATGTTCTTTGTTGTTGGTGCACCTTGCCTCTGGCAGGAACAGCAAACACGATTATGAGTTTAATGATTTGCATGCTTCAAAGGTGAAAGTGCACATTGCCGTTGCTGACAGTTTTGTGATGTCTGGCAGGTGTATGCTTCTAGCGGCCAGCCGGAGGTCCCTGGTTTTACTGAGGGTGCCAGGTCCAGGGATCTGGTCGAGGCTTTGACAGAGGAGGAGTTGCCGCCCTTTAGCATACGGGCTTGGCTCAAATGGTGAACTGTCCCTATTCTCTTTGCAGCGCATGTGCAATAGATCTGCGCATTGTAGACAGCCTGGTCCGTTAGTGGCCAGCGCATGTTGTCCGAGAGCACTAGGGGCACAATCTTGATATCTGCAGCGGTGACTCAGCATGTGCTGCCATGCATGTGCAGGTTTGTGCAGATGCATAACCCCATTGCACCTGCAGGGCTAAGACATATCAGCATGCCTTCATCGGGCATGCTTGCACGAGGCCGTATGCTTGTGCGTCCTGAACTTTCTAAGAAACTGGCAAACTTCTCAGAAATTGATGTTCATTTCTGGACAATTGGGTTTTTCCTTTCTCTGATGTTTATGTTCTTTGCATGTTGTGGTAGCTTGTTGCGGTTGTTTAGATGACAGAAACGCTTTGATCGGGGTATGCTGTTCTGCAGGCAAGCACCACAAGGCGAGAGCGCGCTCGTGGCAAGGCCAGCAAGACTTTGCACCTGTACTATTCTGGGCCGCTTGGAGACGCTCTGTAATTATAGAGTCAGATTTCTACTTCCATGAGAATGGAACATGCCAAACTTAAGGGTGTTTTGCGCACAAGCATCTGATATATTTGTCGAGCTTGGAGGACAACTGCGCCTAGAAAGCTTGCGCTGTGATGCAAAATTAACGGTGCAAATTGATGTGAGCCGACAGAGAAATTGAGGGGATGTTGAGCGAGATGAAGAGCATGGACCTGTCCTGGAGCAACCATAAGAATGGCCCTAAACTGCGCAAAAAGCTATCGGCATTTGAGAAAGCAGGGATTTAAATTCCAATATCAAACCACTGGAACCACTGGGCTGAGACACCAGGCAAGCTATCATGCTGCAGGCAGCCGACCGGGGGAAGAGGTGAAGCTGTGCATGGGCTGTGGTGCTTGCGGCATGTGCCTGCAAGAGAAGCTAGAGATTAAAGGACTGTTTGGCCCGCCCTTACTGCCAGTGTGCGCAGTGTTTCTGGAAGCTTATATTGATCAGCTGGCAGCCAGAATTGCCTTGCAAGGTGCCTTCAGATTGTGCCCAACGCTGCTGTGTAAACCTTTGGCCTGAAGTCTCCATTGATGCTGCCAGCTGTAGAGGATATTATGAGATGTCACACCAGAAGCTGCACATCTGGTAAAAAGAAGATTCAGAATTGCATGTGCCACACCAACACGATATGCCCTTTTACTATAGTATGGACTGCATGCCACGACTCAGCGAGCTGTGCAATTTGAAGAAGCACATGCGCGTACAATCCTGTGGCCAAGTATACGTTTCAAACGACTGCCCTGACAATCTGATCATGATGCAGTCATGCACATCAACAGCTGGATTTTTTAGGTGGGCAATGCTGTGTAGCCTGAATTGGCGAGGAGCGTGTGCCGCAAGGCACCAAGCCGCCGCAAACGGATCCAGGTCCTAATTCATTGCGGCTCGAGGTATGCTTCGTTTCCTTGGACAGGTGCGAGTCCGATCTCAATCTTCCATCCTGTAACTCTTGATCTGTAGTGACGGCACTGCGTGAATGTTAAGTAGTCCTTGAAGCCGGGGAACTGCACTTGCAGCTCCCGCATCGTGTTTGTTGAAGATGGCTGATGCCCCGCGACGCAGGCTAGGACGCAGGCCGCCTACATCAAAACCACCATGGCACCACGCACGCGATCTCAAGCAAGAGCGGATGGGAAGATGTCGGATGCTCCGTCTCCTGCCGTCTTCGTCAATAGAGTCCAAAAAGGTAGTGTGCGCGATGGCTCTGAACCCAGCTCGGGAATCGGATGCTTGAATGCCAATAAATCCTCAAAACAGTTTATTTGTGCTAGTTATAATAATTTTCTGCATTCCTGTCCTGTCTACCCTGCCCTAGCCAGGATCCCCACTGCCCAGTTGCCACTGACCATTCAGAGCCTGGCCAATAGGTATCCTCCTGGACCTGTTAATGCTGCATTTGTTGGGGAAGCAATAAAATGACTGGAGAACCCATATCATGATTGTGCAGGCTCAGAAACACCGCGCAGTGCCAAGCTCCCAGTGACGCTCATCAGCGGGTTCCTTGGAGCTGGCAAGACCACGCTGCTGCGCCACCTGCTGAGCAACACCGAGGGCGTGCGATGCGCCATTATTGTCAACGATATGGCAGAGCTCAACATCGACGCTGCATTGCTTAAAAACGCCAGGCTTGTGCAGGCAAGTGACCACCATTCTCTCAGCGGACAGCGGAGTCTGGCTGGCACTGCAGACTCCGCTCTACCTGGATTCTGCTTAATAAATGCTTAGATGCAACAATTATGGGTCTCCCAGATGTACAGGAGAAGATTCAATTTGCAAGAAAAGGAAGGTGCAGTGAGAATTCTCTGCATGCAGCACGGCTGTCCCCTGCAACCTGGCTGGTGCTAGCTTCGCGCTAAAGCCTCGACTGGGCCGGCTAGTATGAGTCTGCATCATACAGGTTGCTGCAACGGACTTCAAATGGCTTTCAGAGGGCTTCAATATGGCTCGCAAGAGGGAATCAGCAGTAATTTCAAGTGTGCGTTCAGCGCAGGCGCAGGAGGAGTTGGTGGAGCTGAGCAACGGGTGCATCTGCTGCACGCTGCGGGGGGACCTGCTAAGGGAGGTGACTCGCCTCGCCAAGTCGCGCGCATTTGACTACCTGCTCATCGAGTCCACCGGCGTCAGCGAGCCCATGCAGGTGGTCCATCATTCTTGTAATGCCCTCCCAGACTGAAATATTGCCCATCACATATACAATCTTCAGGTTTGGGCTGCTTGCATGCTGAACAGCTTAAGAGTGGCAGATGGGGATAGCTGTCAATGGATCAACAGCCCAATCGCCATTGAAAGCAGGCTGTGTCTAGGTGTGTATTGCTGTCCCTTGTCATGTCGGTTGCTGCCCTCCCGATCCAGACACAAAAAGATGCGTTTGGACTGGCAACAATGGACCAACTGGGGATTGCATTACTTTTTTTCAGCCTGTCAGCTTTCTGATGTGCCTAGCAGTCTCCAATGTCATTTGCGCCAAATACAGACGCATAAGCCCGCTCCAATAAAATCCTGTGCGCATGCATGATCAGGTGGCCGAAACCTTCACTCTGGATGTGGACGATGGAGGCCAGGCGGAGCTGAAGGACATGGCCACGCTAGACACATGCGTGACCGTTGTGGACGCAGCACAGCTGATGGCTAATTTTGAGTCGCTGCAGACTCTGAAACAGCGCGATCCGGGCATCGCTGATGAGGACGATCGCAATGTTGCTGACCTCATGCTGGACCAGATCGAGTTCGCGGATGTCATCCTGCTCAACAAGGCGCGCGATTTTGAGTAATAAAATTTCTGAGTCCATAAAATAAAACCCTGCATGCAGGCAAGCAGACTTGATGCAGTCCTTTGCTTTGACTTTCAGATACCACCCTGCCAAAGACACTGACGACTGCATATGCTTGAAATGTACTCCTTCGCTGGCGGAAAGTCTTTCTGTGCATCCCTGTAAAACATCTCACCCACCGTTGTATGTGCACCTATAGAGTTGTATTGAACTTGCATGGCAGCTGCACTGCAGGGTGACTTGGTGAGCGCAGCGGAGCTGGCCAGACTGGAGGCGTTGCTGCACTCCCTCAACACAGAGGCAGAGGTCATTGCAACAAAGGAGGGCGCAGTCGCCCCCAAAGCCATCATGGGAACAGGCAGATTCAGCCTTGAGAAGGCAGAGGCTGCTCCTGGCTGGCTCAAGGTGAGGCAGCCTCACTGGAAACGGGTCTGTACATTCTGGGACGGTGGCACTGCATGCAAACTCCCAGCAGACTCTCCCACACCGCACATCTTCATGTGCAAGCAGCAGCATGGAATCTTGGGATGCTCAAGTATCCTGCTTGGCAGAAGGTTTACTTATACAAGCATAAGAGCATCAGCAGCAAAGGATAGTGCAATGGGAACGTCAGGGGGCGTGCAACCATCTGAAAAGTGGGATATTGTTGGCACATATGTTTATCGAAAACTGCTGGCAACGTGATGATGCACAGGCAATGCGAGAAGGGGAGTCTGCCACGCCAGAGACAGAGGAGTATGGCATTGGTAGCTTTGTGTACCGCGCGCGCCGGCCTTTTCACCCCGGCCGCCTGCACAGCTTCTTCACCAGCTACTTCACCCTTCAACAGCCCCAGCCTGACCTGGACGAATCTGACTCCGAGCGAGGCATGCACGGCATGCACCTGTCCGGACTGATCTCTAAGTTCTGTTCTTTCTTTGTCAGGGCTTTTAGGCTGGAGTTGATGTGTAAATATTCCTTCCTTCCTTTCTTCCTTCCTTCAGGTAGCGTTAATGAGGAGCTTTCACGAAAGAGTTCCCTGTGGGACTTTCCCATCGATTCATTAGTCGAAAAGTTTAGTCACTCAGTGCTTAGTGCTTAGCGCTAGACATGCAATGGTACTGCCTGCAATATATTGCACAGAAAATCAACGCATCATGTGCAGGTGGTGCGTGCATGGAGAAGGAGGAAGATGGCCTACCCATGCAAACTGCCAAGAAGCCACGCTCAGAAGTGCCTACAGCCACAGCAGACACAGAAAGCGCGCGTGCTCGTCAGCTGCTAATGGTGTCCTCCTTTGGCAACGTCCTGCGGTCCAAGGTAAGTTGGTCACATCTCCATGTGAGGGCATTGCGCGTAAGACAGATTTACCTGCACAGAGGAGGCACAGGCACACGTAAAAGCTGTTATTGCCTGAACCAACTTAACAGGGGTTGAAGTGCTCCTGTATAATTGGAATTGCAGTCCTTTTGCAGCGTCACTCTTATTCAGACCTTCAGCTGGCAGCCCTGAGCAGAAGTTGAGCGTAATCAGGTGCTATAAGGGGAGGCCCTAAGGCGTTCAACTGTGACAAACCACAGGCAGACTCTGAAAAGTGTGGAGTGAGAGTACGGTGACTTCACAGGGCTTCATGTGGCTGGCTGGGCGTGATGACATGATGGGCGACTGGAGCCAGGCTGGCGGCATCCTGCGGGTGGGGCCTGCAGGGCCCTGGTTTGCGGCCGTGCCAGAAGAGGCCTGGCCTGACGACGAGCGGGCACGCGCTGGAATCCGCAAGGTGTGTGCTCCTCATCAGCTCAGAAGATTGAAGCAAGTTCCTTGCTTTGCAGCGCATTCCCCTGCAAGAATAGGAAGCATGATATCTCCGCATGAGTGTATGAGGTCCACTTGAAGAGTATGCACATTCATGTCATGCAAGGAGGACTCCTCCTCCGGATCCAATGATGGCTGCCGGCACGTCCTTTAAGAACTGATGAGAGCATGATGGTCCCGTTACATGGTGACACTGCATAACAGCAAATGTATATAAGTAACTCTTAAATGTGACACTAATGGGTGCAGGATTTTGAAGGGGACGCGGGAGACCGCAGGCAGGAGCTCGTGTTTATCGGCATTGACATCAAACGCGAAATGCTGACAGAGGAACTCAACCGGTGTCTGATGGCCACCGATTTAATGGGCAGCATGGGAACATTCGAGGGAGATGAGCTGTTCTTGGAGTGGCCTACTGCCGAGGACATGCTTGTTGAGGTGGAGGTGACAGACGATGACTCATCCAGTGATGAGAACGACAGCGATGACGAGACTGTATTCCAGTCCTGAGGAGAACTGTGGCACACTGCAATATCTATATAATGTCAGTCACAAAATGCAAGCAACCTCTACAGAGATTGTTCTGGGATCTTGCGGATAAGTCTGCGTCGGCTTGGACGGCTGATTAGAAAAACCTGCGCAAGTTAAAGCTGGAACTGAACTGCTGAATCTAAATATATACTTGGACTGTCATCGCCAGTAACAAGTTTTACAGAGCGCTGTGTTGGCTGCAGTTGCACATGTACAATAGTCCACCCTCATATTCCATAATATTGTCAATCGCTGAATGTGTTTGACATGTCACCTTTTATTAAGTCGTCTGTAGCAAGCATTAAAAGACCTGCAAAACTTCTATGGCATCTCTCAAAGGAGCGACATCTGGCATCTGCAATGCTTCCAATGTGCCACTGAATTTCAACAACTCGCTTTGTACAAATCGCCAGGTAGTCAATCCAATTAAATGCATCGCATCTCGATAGTTCAAGGAAGCCGTGTAGAGTATGTTTTATCCATCCTGGGCTGTTGCGATGTCAAAGTATTTGCGTAAGGTGGGCAAAGACTTTTTATACGAGTACTCGCGACGCTGACAGCGAGAGTTTTGGGCATTCAGGCCTGCTGGGATACGGCATGGCCTGGGGAGCCAGAAGAGGCTGTGGCACCGCTGTCTCCCTCATTCGGCTGGCCAGCCTCCATCTGGCCCTGATTGGGCGCCTGCTGCTGAGGCACCTGCGTGAACACGCATCGTGATTCAGCCCAGCTTGAACTTTACACTGTTTAGTTTACAGCACCTGTTCTTTGGACAGCCGATGCTGCCAGGTGCTGCTGTGATTTTGCAAGGCACCTGACATTCTTTTTGACTAAGTGGCCTGTTCCAGATGTGCTAAAAACTTTAAATTCCTGCATGGTCTCACATTTGCTAAGAAAGGAACAATCCCACACTTGCAGTGCCATAGACTTCAGGCTGAATACACCTGCACGACGTTGGCGAGTTGGGGCAGGAGCAGGTTGAGGTTGTTGAGCTGCGGCTGGTTGGCCTGCTGCGGAGCCAGCCCCGGCGCCATGCCCGACAGCAGCTGCTGCAACTGCAGCGCCTGCAGGATGTTCCCAGCACCTTGCCATCCCTGCACATACGCCACACACGAGACAATCACTTGAAGCGCAGAGATCACTTGATGCAATGCACAAAAGTGTGCAACACACAATTTCTCCCGCAGCTGCCGGAGCAGCCCCTAATGCAGGTATCAATATGTCAGCATCGCCAAGATGCCCCGGCTGCATTTTGACACAGGTGTGACACCTGGCATGCAATGACTTTGGTTGAACACATAAATGGTAAGCCCATCAGGCGCAAGGCACCCGATACAGCAAGATAAAGCATGCACCTGCAGCTGCTGGGAAGCTGCCTGCTGGCTGGCGGCCTGCTGTTGCTGCTGCATGGACGCCAGCACAGCTTGAAGCGCGCTGTTGGGATCGCCGTTGCCGCCGGCTGCCGGGCCGGCAGCGCCCTGGAAAGCCTGCGGCTGCGGCGGCGCTGCCGAAGCCGGCTGGAACGCGCCTGCGCCACCCGCAACGCCGCCCTGATTGCCTTGCGTAACGGCCTGCAGGCAATCTCACAGAGTGCGATCAGGGCGCAACCTTTCCAATCTCACATCTGATCAAGCGGACATATCTGGCCACCCCTGAAAAACGTACTTGGGAGAACCCAAGCTCCACCTCTGTGGTGAGGTCTTGAGGGTCAGCGGGCTGGGCCTGGAAGTCACAGTGCAAGCTTCAAGTACGTCAAGAGAAGTGTAATTTGGAGCTCACGTGTGCCTGAGCCTGCTGTGCGTGTTCGGCCAGCAGTGCGAGCGCTGCAGCGTGACCAGCACCCTCAGCGCCCCCTGCGCCTGCACTGGAAGCCATAGCAACTGCAGCCGCTGCAGCGGCCGGGGCCACAGGTGCAGGCGAGCCAGCCGGGCGCGGCAGCAACATGCGGATGGCCCACTGCATGTCCTCTGGCAGCTTTGCTGCGCCCTGCAGCTCCAGTAGCTGCCTCATTGCTGCCTGCGTATTGATGAGAATGTGTCTTGGCAAAAACTCCTCAAGTCCCTTATGTGCATACATGGGTATGTGATGTGAGGGTTTGGACAAGCACGCCTGGACTGCAAATCGGCCAGTTATAATGCACACCCAACGCAGGGATAAGCCACCAAGATACCTGGAGCTGGCGAGTGTAGTCAGCGGCCTGTGTCAAGAGAGTTGCTTTTTCGATGTTCTCCACTCCAAGAAGCTTTTGCAGCTCCTGGTACCTAAACGCCATCATCTTACGGTCAATCAACTGCTCCGAGAACATATCGTTGATGCGCAGATACGTTGTTCTTGTGAAAACCCTTTGCAATGTTGCATTATTCTACTTCCATTCAGTGGCAACACACACCCTTCGTTGATCTTGTCCCTCCTACGTTGCTCTGTTTGGATGTGGCGCCTGCTTGCTGTGGAAGCCCCGCCAGTGCTACGGCTCCTCTTTCGTCCAGGAGTTTCCTCATCCTGTTGATCCTGCTCGGCTCCCTCTTCCGCCTGTCTGCTCACAGCTCCTAACATGGTGGTGAATGGTTCCTATATTCCTTGACATGTGAGAAAATTCGTCCTCGCCTTACTTGCGACGCCCTCAGGACACGAATTTATGGAACACATTCGCAAAAATTCACCAACAGGTTGGTTCGCCGTTGCAGACCGGTTCCGGAGATGATTTACGGAACGAACAAGGCTCTCCTGGGACACACACGCAGATATCGCAACTTGACTCACAAATGGCGTCGACAACAGGGCCTCGATTCGAAGTTCACTGACTACCCTCGAAGCTTTTAAAGCCAGACCTCCACTCAATCTTCATGATAAGGCACAATCTTCACACCATAAGCTTAATCTTCACGGCGCACCCCAAACTTCACGACAAAAGCTCAATCTTCATGGTAAGGTCCAATCTTCACACCATAAGCTTCATCTTCATGGTAAGGTCCAATCTTCACACCATAAGCTTAATCTTCACGGCGCACCCCAAACTACACGGCAAAAGCTCAATCTTCACGGCAACGCTCAATCTTCATTGTAAGGTCCAATCTTCACACCAAAGCTTTATCTTCACGGCGCACCCCAAACTTCACGGCAAAAGCTCAATCTTCATGGTAGGTCCAATCTTCACACCATAAGCTTTATCTTCACGGCGCACCCCAAACTTCCCGGCAAAAGCTCAATCTTCACGGCAACGCTCAATCTTCATGGTTAGGCCCAATCTTCACACCATAAGCTTAACTTTATGGTAAGGTCCAATCTTCACACCATAAGCTCAATCTTCACGGCGCACCCCAAACTTCACGGCATAAGCTCAATCTTCACGGCATAAGCTCAATCTTCACGGCAAGGTCCAATCTTCACA